>Ga0157363_1001353_pt1 | contig 20319 bp, 11 predicted proteins | sample AttsexASBM1_FD_111477 | JGI IMG/M metagenome (GOLD analysis project Ga0157363, IMG submission 111477) | Fungus gardens microbial communities from leaf cutter ant in Ribeirão Preto, State of São Paulo, Brazil - Atta sexdens ASBM1 | ecosystem: Host-associated > Fungi > Mycelium > Unclassified ... | reverse complement strand
TCAGTGTGTATAGACTGCTTTTTCGCAGAGTTCGATGACAGAAAATTCTTATTTAGTTGTTTATCTGTTAAAATATTTTCCACACCTTCGTCGAATCGTATCCTTGCCATATCTTTATCAATTGTTTTATTATCTTTGTTTCTCAGAATAGATGCTGATTTAGTCCTCGCTTTTCTGTCGGGAAAGATTAAGTTTCTTATAATTTCAGCTTCTTCTTGTAATCTTGGCTTGCTCATTTTGAGAACATTATTTGCGCTTTTGTGCAAGTAACGATTCGCCTTGGGATCCATGTAATTTCTCTGAACTCTGTCTAGCTCGCACATCATCTTTTCTAGTGTCTCGTACACTTTTTTCGTTTGGACATTGTCAGTGCGATCCTTACCCTTCGTCCAATCTTTTTCTCCTCGTAACTCTAGCCACGCAGACTTTACTTTCTCTACTTCGCGATCTATGTCTTCTTCGACTGAGGTATAAACGATCGAAATGTATAATTTTTTAAAATTATAATAAATAATAAAAAAGGTATTGAAAACAACATTTGAAGAGCGAACAAAGATATTCGATAAAAGCATAGAAATTTACATTCTTTGTCAACTTGTTTGTTTAGTATCCTCGTCGGATTCTCTCTACCAAGTATTGGAAGGCAAGTATTTTCCGTCGAAGAAGAATTCGTTACATTCAAATCTGAATCATTTGTCACGAAATCGATATGTGACTTTAATTTCGGCAAGACAGCGGATGACCTCTGTTTCACAAGATCTATATAAGAAATATACATTAATGAAAAATGCAGAATATCTTGGAATTAAATATTTTTCTGTGAGTATCTAAATATTTCACTTGTGATTGTGTTTCAAAATTTACAATATTGAAAATCTATAGTGACTATATCTATAGTGACGTAAACTATAAATTTTCAGTACTGGCAATAAATTTTGGAATGCAGCCTGTATTTTTATCGATTATGTAAATCTTAAAACGTGTAATAATTTAAAAATTCGAATGGACAAAGAGACAATGTTTAATTTAATTAGTTTCATACTTGTTTGAAGCAACGTATGCGCAGAGTTATTTTTATAACACAAAATAGTCTGAGTCGTTAATGGACGTGATTGTTCAATATTGACAAATGGATTAAATTCATAGATGAAATTGCTTGTCGCCGAAATTCTTTTTATGGAACGTACAGGTAATTTTTTTCCCTGCTTTGTTATATTTTCCGCTATCTGTCTCGAAAAAAATATTCTTATTAATATTTAATCAGCATTAACAAATTTGTAATTACCATTCTTGAAATAAATTAAAAAAGACTACTGTATAATGATTCCAAGTAACACAGAATGTAAAATAGACATTAAAAAAGTCTATTTTAATCTACCATAGACGTTACTGTGTCATCTTTTAATAAGTTTGTTATTTTTAGCTGAATTTTTTTTGCATAGCTTATCTTTCCTCTTTTTCTCTTTAACACGAAAAGAAAAAGAGGAAAGATGAGATTCAGCATTAAAAAGGAGAGACCTATTATCACTCTGCTATTTGAAATGCAAATTATGTGTATCTTTTGGCGATATATATATTAATTATGGATCTCAATGAATTTTTAAATAATAGAAAAACGTACAATATTGCGTTTTATTTTAGTTTCTTGGATATTCTTGTTAAAGAATTTTGCTTCAGTTTTATTCAAGACAGCATCGGCTTGTAATTTTTGATTGCCATTCAATTTATTATAATAAGGATTCAGGTTATTCTTATTTTGATCGCCGTACGCCTTTAGATCTCGTGGAAATTGCCGAAATTTCTCACCATTAATTTTAGCAAAATGCGTTCTATATGGATTAAAAAATTTTAGACATATAAATTAAAGTCAACGTGTACTATCGTTTACAAGAAGATAGAAATTTTACTTTGCATAAGTTTCCATGCAAAAATTGTGTACCTCTGAACACAATTTATTTCCATCCTTGTCCACACTGTTACGATTAGCTGTTCTTTTAATCTTCTTTTGATTATATTGACGCGATTTTTTGATACTGTAAATTAATTTATGTCATATATAATTATGTATATGTTTAAACGCATATGTGATCTCTTTTTCTCACTTCGTTCCGGAGAGAGAAGTTAATGTGCCTTTCAGTATGTTCGCGTGCTCTAGCAATGCCTTCTCCTGTGTTTCCCGTTCTGCTTTTTCCACGAAAACAGACAGGGCGTTAATTCTATTATACTCCTCACAATTTTGTGTCTTGATACGGGTAATATTTAGATTCACGGCGAAAGGGAATAAGGCATAATAAGAATATGAAACGATTCAAAACGATTTTGATTTAAAAATTGATGTATCTTTTGAATTTTATTTCTCAAATCGTGTTTCGCGAAACTATATAGTGAGATTTTCAGACAGACAAAAAATGTATATTATTTTTATATTTTTAGTAAATCTATTAAAAGCAACGCTTGGAAATGAGAAAATCGCGACTTTCGACCGACCGCGTATTATGTGTTGCACATTGACGTAACCTTTCCAACTTCATTCATATTTGATCATAAAAAAAATATCATAATCGATATCCGATTTCATTTAAAAAAACATTGAAATATCATCAATGGAGAAAATTCGGATATACATTCATTCGTTTGAATAGAAAAAAAAACAAAAGGCTTTATAGCTTTATTTATCAGTCTTTATTCGTATAACTAATCGACAAGATCAAAATATATTTATATTATTTTTAAATATATATATATATATATATATATATATATGTATGTGTGTAAAGAGATGTTAACGATACAGAGCTATACGCTCGAGCACCTCGAGCGTTCTCGAAAGTTATCACTGATATAATTCGAGACACAAGGAAAAAAATCCTGCGTTTTCTTTTTATCGAATCGGCCATGCATTTTCGAATCGTAAAAGCTAAATCAAGTCCAGCTTGATTCTTTTGTGCAGCTTTTTTATTCCGCTGCGTAGGAAAGAGCGCGAGCATAAGCGGTAAACACATTACACGATATTGCATATACGATTTTCTATCAAATGTATCCATCTTGTCTTAGAAATCTCTCTTGCAATTAGTTTTCTCGACACCTCTACGAAAGACGCACAATTGTTCAACAAGAGAGATTTGCTCATCCAGATTATTGTACAGAGAATATATATGGATGCATTCGAGTCTACGAGCTTGCGAGCTTCTAAAACGGCGATCACTCGGACACGCGGTGGCGGAAGGAGTAACAAAAAAGTGACGAAGGAAGAATCAAGCTGACACGGGGAAAACATAAAGAACTAAGGCAAAGGAGATAGAAAGATAGAGAAAGAGAGAGAGAGAGAGAGAGAGAGAGAGAAAGAAAGAGAGAGAGGATATGGACACTATCGGTTCCTTCGCCGTTTTGGCGAAAATCAGGAAATTTTGACAAGGCTCATGATGCCGCAAACAGTGCACATAACTCGACAGGAATCGATTCTGACTAAAAATTGCAACGAGTTTTATTGCGAGGAGTTTCAAAAAATTTTCAGATTGTAGAAAATAAATAACGCGCGAGTACACAAAAAAATATCATTCTATTGTTAAGAAAAGTGAAAGATTAATCATATTTACTATCTTTTAAGTAATCTTAAACAAAGAATATTTTCTTGATAATCTTAAAATGTATACTTATTAAAAATTAAAAAAAAACTTATTATATTAACTTAAAACAAGAATTTATTTTCTTTTGAAGAATAAAATATAAATTATAAAATTAATTGAAGAAGCGACTTTATGTAATAAGAAAATTAAATGTTTTAATAAATTAAAGTAATCTCGATTAAAACGTTAAATTTACTAAGAATATATTTTAAATGATGCTTGTGATGAACTTATGATAGAGTTGCGGATATATGAACTTTGAAATATTCAAAACAAATAATTATTACTTGCATACAGTATATATTTTTCTGTGTGTAAATATATATATATATATTGTGACATTTGAATTGTATATAGAAAAAAAAACTGAAGTAAAATTGACATAAGCTTTAATAAAAATCTTTATGTTTTTAGGCTTATATGAGTCATCGAAATACATCAAAGTACATTTAATATATATATTTGAAAGCTCTTACGCCACCACGTATCTACTTTCTCGTTCGGCTCATAAAAAAAATCCACATTTTCATTTGAATAACTTTCACTCAAAAATAATAATTAACTTCATATAAAACAGCTCTGTACATTAACGAATGTAGCACCGTTTCCAGCATCTCGGATGTCGCCTCTTTACTTTATGAAACGAGTGAATTGAAAGAACCTATTTCGCGAAATCTCAATCTCCCGATCTCTTAAAATCGGGAACTATTCCACAAAATTTTTTATTTCTCTTCTGGTTTTATCATCGCATTTCCCTTTGTTCATTTTAACAAAAAAGTCGACTGTCCTAATTATATGATTTTTCCGCCTTGAAATTGCAATGAATAGACGGAAATACAAAGAAACGATAGGAAGAGAAATTGTTTAGCAATTTGAAGACTAATTTTGAATTACGAAGATTGGGAGACCGTAATTGCGCAAAATCAATTCCAGACATTTCCTTCGAATTCACTCCTTTCTTCGTAGACTCTTTAGTCTATAAAATGTAGACGTAATAAATTGATCATCGATCCTCTCTCCCTTTACGCCTGCACCCGCGAGGTCGCGCGCGTGACACCAACGCGATCCTCTAGCGAGCGACTATTTTACATCTATTAGCGTCTTCTCCGGATTACTAGTTCTGCTGTTTGCCGGCCTCATGAGGCAACACGACGCGCTTGGTGAGATCCGGCGGCGCGTCGTAGCTCTGAGAACCGCGATCGTCGCCGCGGTCCAGGGTCAGCAGGCTCCTTGATGGACTCGGCGAGATCAGGCATTCGTGAATGAAGCTGCACACCGTGTTCACGTAGACGTCGCGGTAGGTCGTGTAGTGCTTGACATGCGGCGAATTGGTGAACAGGACGAGCTGCACCCTCACACCCCTCTCGGCCCTCCGACTGGCGAACTTCTCGACGTCCTGATGAAAGACAGAATCTCTCTTGTAACAAGATTCTTCTCATTACATCTAGGATTATAATAATGATAAGGTACATTCAATTATTAATTTTAAAGGATATTAAAACAACATTTTCAATATTTTTTTAAAGCACATTACCTTTCTATTTCTATTTGTTTATTTATACAAATTATTTTGGCTCTAAAAAATGTTGAACATCCAATTTAACAAAAATTATTTAAATAACGTAACATTACGTTAAATTATATCACTCAAATATGTTAAAAAATTTAACACAAATTTTAACAAATATGTTTTACTGTACAACAGTTACATTGCTGAGTGTAAACATTAATGTTATTATGTTACTGTTAGTATTTATTGCGGAATTAGCATAAAAAAAGTGGAAACTTACTGACGCTGGGATCAGAGTGTCGCTATTGGAGTAAAGGAACAGCTGAGGCCAAGAATAAGCTTCCTCCGCGAGAGCGATCGGGTTCGTCGGAATAGGCGTTCTGCTGAAAGCCTGCGCAATTACCTGACGATCATAAATCGACATATAAACTGTACAGCGTCGGTACAGCTCTGAAATGATCCGATCTATGGACATGATATGGTACGCCGCCCTGACAAACATATGTTTGCGATGAGATCGTGTCGGACGTGTTCGGAAATTAATGAAGATTACGATCGTTTCATGCTGGCTTAATGTTCATTGAGACAATGAGAATCATGGAATGTCAACATGTTGTTCGTTTACCTCGAAGAACCAGAGTACAGAGAGGAAGAACGTGATGACGAATGACATCGGCAGGTTTGTGAGGGGGTTACCACCGATAATCGCGCTGATTGCCTTGAAAAGTGCTGTCAGTCTCCTCTCACCGGGTGCGCTGTCGAATATCACTCCCCTGACCTGAAATTCCAATCAGAAATTCTTATATGTCGACAGCAAATAAAATAATTTTATAGGATGATTATTCTGTACACATTCTCTATCTTCTTCATTTTAAATGCTTTACAATTTGTGTCTGGAACAGAAAATGTATGAGAGAATTTTTTCTTAGAGTTTACTCTGAAAATATGGGACAACATTAGGGAATTTTTTCAATAACGTGGATTCAAATATGGATGTGGTGAACGCTAAAGTCATGCTATCCTTTTTTTTAATTAGTTATTAAGAAGAAGATAACATGACCGTATCTGGATAAACGACATTTCGAAGAATTTTATGTAAATTTTTCTCATTCATTAATAAAACTACAATAAATAAATTTGATTAATTTTACTAAAGTGCAGTAAAAATCTTTAAAATATTGTTATTGTTAATTATCATATTTTCAAGGTGAATTTAAAAAAATAATTCTCTCCGTGTAGAATACATAATTTTACACGATACATTTTTGTATGTATGACTGCATTTTAAAGTATTTTACGTTAATATTTTTAATTCTTTAATTTTTTTTTTTTCGTATTACACAATCCAGCAAATTTCAATTAATAAAGTAACATAACTATTAATTATAATTTTTCTACTCAACAATGTAACTGTTTATAAAATATAATTTATAATATAATATAACTTATAACAAGTGTTATATTACAATTTGTCGAGTGGGAAATTATAATTAACAGTTATGTTAGTTGTTAGGTACTTTCTGGGTTGTGTAATGAGAGAAATAATATAGGAATTGGTATACAAATATGTGTAAAATATACACTAAAATACATCGTGAAATATATTAATACATACAGCGTACATGACATATAAAATTGTAAGTAGAAATGAATGTAAAATATTTGGAAAAGAGATCTAACGCAAATGTATGACGGTGTGATTTCAAATTTAGTTCAATTAAAATTCAAAATAGACTTCTACAATTTTATACATTTAAAACACGAAAAACATTTAAAAAACTAAAAACCCCCGTATATATAAAATATATTAAATATAATTCTACACAGTATAATTATACTTAATGTAGTTAATTAATGTAGTTAAATTATGCTAAGTATTATGCACAGCATACTATTAGTTCTGATACGAATTGCAGATTGTCGGACTTGACGTAAAGAGATTTTCGTCGCAACGAGGCGTCTACCTTGAACGGAGTATTAGCCCTCTGCATCGCGAGGCTGATGTGCTGATACAGGAACGCGCCGCCGTTGCTGAAGACGTGAAAGAATATGGGATGCTCGTCCAGCCGCTCGTCGGTGATCACCTGCAGCAACCGCTTGCCGATGTAAGGCATCTTGTCCCGGCGCCAGAACAGGTATTCCACTGGCGCTGTATAACGCAGCGTGATGCAACTATATATGAGAATGCAACGCGAAAATTAATTATTAATCAGGAGATTAATTGTATTTCGAGCGGCGTTGAACAATCGATCGCTCTTTGCAATCGAATTAATCGATAACATGAGCGTATCCGATGCGTCATATTGTACTCACAAAAATGGAGTATTTCCGGTTCTACATTATGACTGCATTTTCGATTTCAAGTATTCTCTGACTTCGCATTACGCGAGACTTATTACGTATTAGAAATAAAATCCTGCTTCGAATTCTATCTATAAATTGTCCAAAGTGAAATTGCGTAAGAACTTTGTTGCGTTGTACGACAAATCGAGACGACTTCGTTCTTTCGCAAAATCATTCTCACGGATTCTACGCCATTTATGAAATGCGCACCCGGTACGCACGCGATTGTTTGGAGAACTACAGAATTAGATATAGTTTTTTTCAACACAAAGATTTTCGATCTCCTAACTAAATGCGTATCAGCTCGATCACATGCGGCATCAGCGTGTATTGAATTACGCGATATATTGGTAATCTAGAATACCTCTTATCTTCGTAGATCGAGCTGTATTTAGCCAAGTATCGGTCTTGACAGCCGGCCCATCCTAGCAGGATCACAACCGGCCGCTTGTCCTCCTCGTACACGAATACGAACTCCTCCCGTTGATTCTGTCCACCTGCGGTCAACGTCTGATCCTTCGGGGACGGTGGAAACGACGGGAACATGATGTAATAATCCAGATCCTCCTGCTCGCTCATCTCGTCCGATCGCCGTGCCTCCTGTTCACGAGGACGAAAGGGGAGAGAGGACAGAGACAGAACAAGAGAGAGAGAGAGAGAGAGAGAGAGAGAGAGAGAGTGAGAGGAAGAGAGGATGCAGTCGGGGGTGAGGTAATGCGCCGGGCATGAACTAGCTTCGCCGGGAGGGTGACTTCTATTCTGCTTGAACTCGAGTTTGCGTCGTTCGAAACGCGCGAACCCACTCGGGAATCGATATCCGAGGGAGTTACAGGAGCTAGGTCGAGGATAACGGCGCATGTGGACGTCCACGTCGCGCGTATGCACATGCAGAAGTGCATACGCAAGAGCGTAGGACCGAATTCGCGAGGGAAAAACGTTTATTACTTTTTAATACATTATTTGCATATCGAAAAATAAAAGTAACGCAATTTATATATTTATTCGGAAAAATAATGCAAATAACGTAAATAAATAGAAGAAATTAGTGAATTGGGAAATTCATAAAAGATGGATTTAATAAAGTCAAAATTTTGAGACTTTAAGAATTCAATCGAGCCTGTGATTTTCTACACGTATAATTATCCGATCATCTTTTTAAATTAATTAATAACTTATTAGTGAATGAAAATTACAAAAATAAGTGAATTTTTGAGAATATTTAAAATTTCATTAGCTTGTTAACACTTAAGTCCAGTCCCACAATTTACGATTAATTCTTAATCGAGGTTCAACTATTCCTTATTTTAGAATTGAAAAGAAATGAGAAATAAATTGAACTTCGAATAAGGGTTACTGTGAGTTATAGAACTGGGCCTTGTGAATCTATTCATTTCTATAATTTTTATCAAGTTGTCTGATACACAATCGAACCTTGGAATAATTTGAATGAACATTCTGTCCCGCTCATTTGAAAGATCGAAAAGAAGGAATCTGTAAATAGCGTTCTGATGGTAAGAGCCCATTCTTGCCGCTTTCCAATTCTCCGCGATATCTTCTGATCTCAAGCGAGTGGCGCCAACTGCGGATAGCACGCGAGGCCGTAGAACAGGTTGCCGTCAAGCAGGCGCTTCGCTGAACCATTCGCAGCATCCGGGAGCTGCGCGCGAGACTCGTAACGCGCGGGACCAAATTGAAGCGAGCGAGAGAGTGAGAGAGAAAGAGAAAGGGAGGAGGTAGAGGAAGCGCGTTTCGAAACTCGAAATCTAAAGAGAAGCACTCAGAGCCACGCGAGCGGCCGCGCGATACAGTACAAGTATTCGGATGCCGGTGTGAACGACGTCACGTTATGTGCATCGAAAAACGTGCGAGCCATGCGAGGCTCGCTTGTGCCGTCTTGTTTCTCGTGGCGATTACTCTGCCGTTCGGTGAGTGCATTTTCATTTTTTTTTTATTTCAGACCTATAAAAAATACTCCGATTTTTCTATTTGTGAAGAAATATTTCTTGAATATATTATTCGTTATATTATTAATTCTCTTAATTTATTTATGTGATTTAATACAAAATAACATAACATATTTATATAATGCATGTGTAACCGATATTTCATGTTTATTGAATAAGCTTTGTTCAATATTGTATAACGTTGTTGATTTAGTTGCAAATAAAATTCGTGCGGTAAACAGGTATTCAATTGAGTAACTTTTAATTACATACATATATAAATTTATATTAATTAAATATTTTTAGTTTATATATTGAATTAAATTATTAATTTTAATCGCTTTTAGTGATAATTAGTTAAATTGTTATTATGTAAATTACTTAAATTACTATAAATTACGTTAATTGAGAACATATTATATTCATATGTAATCATAATTACATATACATTAATTATGCATATAGATTGATTATGTTATTCAATAAACACAGCTTTTTGAAGGATTAGCTGTACATGTAAAATTAATACAATAGTGATCGATTACGTCGTCTAGTTTTTTACAAATGATAATCAATTCAATGATCAATCTTCGAAGCACGCAAGATGATTCAATCTTGAGCACGTCAGCCTATGTCTGCGTTTTAATTTATATGGCGCGCTTGAAGAACAGGAATAAAAAAAAAAAGAAATATGTCTACGTTCGCGTCCGAGATAAAGCTTAAAAACCGAGACGAGACGTTTACCTCGTATTTTAAGAAGAGATGGGGCTATGAATAAAGAACGTTTAAGAGACCGTGATAATATGTAAATTTTGTCTCATAGTTTTTAAAAACCGCGTTACGAACGTTCTCATCCGAAATTAGCCAACTGAGAATCCGCTTCTCATTACTTCACTTCGCCGCGTTACATTATCTTGTAGAAAACACGCAAGAATTATCATTTCATTAGATTTTATCTGTTAATCGGAAACCGCCGTGCGGTGCAGTAGTACAAGTCAGTAATAAATCGTACATTCTAAGGACGACGAATTATTTTGGCGTAAGGCAAGACTCTTGAGATCTCTTCTACAAAGATTCCCTCGTCTGCGATGGGACGGAGAAAAACGACGTAATGGAGCGGCTATCTTACATTAAATCCTCTTGTACTTTCATTCCTTAAAGCGCGAAGAATACGCCTTCCATACGACGTCTCCTCCACCTGCGACGCAGCGGAATGGAGAAGAACGGTGTAATAGAGCGGCTATCTCACATTAAATCCTTTCGTACTTTCATTCCTTAAAGCACGAAGAATATGCCCTTCTTATACCACACCTCTTCCATCCGATGGCTCATATCTTAAAAGTGAAAAATAGTCCACTACATCTCCAGGGGAAATTTCCTCGTCGCACAACGGCAGAAACTCCATTCCAACCACCAGGGTTTTCACCTTTACGAAGCGCGAGCGACTTGAAGCGCGGTCTGTTAATTTTCACAATGCATTGTGGACCGCGCAGTCACAATGAAATGCCAGTCCCCGGCTCTCGCCCCGGCGTCTTTCTATAGCGTGATGTAATTAGTTTTGTCGCTGGACGCGTATTAGCAGATTTACGAATTAACATTAAGTGGATTCTCTCTCTCTCTCTTACTCTCTTCGTCTTTTCCTGCCTCTCTATGTATGTGATCCACTTAAACAATGAAAAAACAATGAGCGCCGGGCAATCTAACTTCGCCACTTAACTCGTTTACGATTTATGCGGTTGTTCGCGCGGTTGGTACATTCGCACGTAATTACGTCGTTGCATATTCTCCGTGCAGAACAGGATTAACAAAATAGCGCAAGATTTACAAGGGATGAAACGCATGCATACTGTTTCTACAGTACTTTTTACTCATTTTAGTACGCTCCACTTATGGCTTAAATGGAGTAATATCGTCCATAAATATCGCAGCGACGACGTTACATAAAACTTCAAAATACGTTTGAGAGAAAGATCTAAATATTTGGAGTGTAATTGAAACATAATATTTGTGCATCTTTTCCATTGTTTCTAAATATTTGTATGATCGCTCTACTGCAATTTGATCGTTTAATTAAAATGACGTAATCGTATAAATACGAAGAAATAGAGAATACACTTAAGATTCTTTATAATCATTCTCATTATATTAATAAACTCTTGCGCAAGATCTATAATTCACAGTTATGACGTAACATAATCTCCTCATAATCGGTTTTTCCTATATTCGTCTCTGTAGACAGCCGTCAAACATTCAATGAATTATTCAGTCGAAGGGATGAGCTTAATGCATAATGTGGAATAATTATAGAAAACGGGTTGCATCGTTTTTCATCGATCGTAGGGATATTCTTTGCAGGGATTATTTATCCTTTTATGAGATAGAGAAATAGAGAAAGAGAGAGAGAGAGAGAGAAAGGGAAAGAGGGAGGAAAGTCCTATTGGTCGAGCTCCGACGCCCCGGAAATTCATTTCGTTCGATTGGCAATGCAACATTACCGGAGGTAATCTCGTCGTCCCCAGTGTCGTGTGTCGTGAGCGAAAATTGACAAGGGATTAACGATGAGGCCATGCTCCGCGCATCAGCTGCGATGCGAGCTGATGGAGAAATTCTCTCGTGATGTTCGAGCTTATTGCAGGTGAACGATAAGCGGTTTGCTAGGGAAACCCCCGAGTACCCGGGAAACTCTCTCCGAGAGTAGGCGCAGTTTCCCAAAGTCCCATTGCATGTTACACCGAGTTATTGAAAACGCGCGTCGCGATTATACGTCTCGATTTGAAATTATTCCCGACCGTTTACCATTTCCTTGCGTTTTCGGATCGCAATCAAAAATTGATCGTCGTACATATGAAATTCAGATTCGCTTCCCGATGAGGGAAACCCGAGGACCTTTCCCAGGACGCGTCGGGTTCGCACCCACTCCGAGCTTGCGGACCGAGGTTGCCTCTTGCGAAAACTCGATGTAACTTTAAAGGTGATGACCCGTGAATATTACAGATGCGAAATGTTGCGCTGGGATATCGCGTACACGTGAGTGAGCGTGCGGCAAATGAAAAATTGTCGGTGCGCGCACCGTACCGCCGAAATGTACTCATTTATTCACGCTCATGCGCCGGCATAATGTGTCATACATTATGTTATTCTTGTCGAGGCAATGTGAAAATAAATGTGAAACATTCAAGCGTCCCGATTGCTGATTTAGGCGACGCACCCCATTAAAGATTTAAAACAGCTTCCCCTAAAACCGCTCTGTATTTGTAGTAAATGGTATATAAATGTAAATCCATATAAATGGAGAATATACTGCCTATACGATTCTGAATGCATTTGCGTTGGTCAATCAAAATGATAAAAATCAGAAAGAGCGGTGCGATTTACATTCAGTGGAATATATTATAACAACGTCGTTTACCACTGATTGAATTTAATTAAACTTTCGCGATAGCATCACCACTCTGGTGGTCGCGATATTACGATCGGTGGTATTACGATAGAGAAACGAACGAATTACTCTCTGCTGCCTAAGGCGAAGCTTAGCTGTTCGCTCTAATTGTTTCTAAAGTTGAAACAGTTCCTCTTTATTCCGCTTTTGTCATGTGTGTTTTCTGTTCCTTCATTCTTCCTTGATAATAGACTGAAAAACAATCGGTTTATAAATAAGCCTTGTAAAGATACTTATCGATACAAATATCGAGGAATATACCTCATATACACATTTCTATATCAGAATAGAATTTTTATTAATAATTTTATGAATAATTTTAAGTATAAATATAGAAAATTAAAATTTAAGTATAAATCTTCACGTAAATCGAATATATCAGTTTTACAATTCTCGATGTATTATTTGCGTTGGTCAATCAAAATGATAAAAATCGGAAAGAGCGATGTGATTTACTTGTGTTCGTGCAATACGAAAAAACATTTAAATCAAAAATATGCATAAAATACATATAATTTTAATTTAATAATATTATTATTATTGTAAATTTAATTTCAATGTAAATATAAATTATATATACAAATTTGATTTTACATAAATAAACATATATACATACACACATATATATATATATATATATATATATTTAATATATACATATAAAATATGTATATATTTAAATTTATTACATATTTAGATACAGACACAAAATATTAAGAGTGAGTTCTCTCTCTGCGGGATAATATCTCCTTTGGAAGTACTTTTTGCACGATTATCTGCATTCATTAATGTTTTCAGCTATAACGGTAATAACGAAGAAAGTCGATTATCGCTAAATTATACCAATTGCCACTTGATATCGCTTAGATTAGATTTAAGGATGCCTCTCTCGACGAGTTTTCTTCGACAATGGTAAAGGAAAATGCGGCCGGTACCGCCTCTTCTCTGAATCGAGAACCTCGTAAAAGTTTCGAGTATAATCTACCGTGAAACTTTTCGGGGCATCTCATAGATTTCCCTTCGTTAGCGCGTTGAAGTCCGTATTATAGCTCGCGAATGGAAAAAATTGCAAGTTCAATGAGAGGAAACTTCACGTTTCTAAAATGAATAGACAAAATGTTATCACTAAAAATTACTTCCCTTACGTGCGCTACTTCCGAAAGAGATTTGCAAAAGATCCTTTACATTCAGCGCATCCGTCAGTTGCATTCTTGAACGGTAGAAAAATTTGAAAGACGTCTAAAGAACGTCCTTCGAGAAATTAAGATATTTCTCTCTCGTCTTTTAGAGATCGCCCAGCCATCCTTCTGCTTCCTCCTTCCTCGTTCCCATCAACTCGATTTTATCGCCATCTTCGCGCATTAAAGAATTTCCATATCGAGCGGATAGTACGCTCGACAGAGTGAAATGACGGGCGGGGACCGATGACTTCCGGGGTTCCGTGTGGTAGTTTCATTGTAGTAACAGTCCAAGTTTCGACCCAACTCGTGGCACAAATGTGCGCGAGGCTCCGACAAACTTCACAATAGAACTTCCGCATTTTCGCCTCGCTGACTGCATCGCCCGCGGAGATGCAGTCGTAAGAAGAGCGGCACTTCACCCCGTCCATCTCACCCTTATTTTCCTGCCACGGTCAATCGAAGGTGCGTTCCATTTGGCGATCATAGCTCGCGAACGTTATTTGTCCTTGTTTAATATTTCATAAACAACAAGGATGAAATGATTACATGAGCGTTGCGAGCATCAAGTGGAACACAATCCAAAGTTGGCTCTTAAGATCGAATTCCCTCGTGTTTACAGGACTCTGCCAAAATGCACGTGGTACGTCCGGGGACAGGATGGTCTCGAATCGTTCCGGTGACGGGTCGCACACTTTGGAAATCCGTCGACAGTATAGGTAAAGTATCGCCGCGATCTCCCTCGAGTTGTAAAACCTGCTTGCTCGCTGACTTTTCTTCTGGATGTAACGCGATGCAGGGAACGCGAGAAACGAGACTCTTTACGAGGCTCCAGCGATGCTCTCGCTTCACAATGACGTATGCTTTGTCGTATAAATCTGCGTATCCGGTCGGATATCACAAGGGAAGTCTTTAATAGAATTACACTGTAATTATAGCTCGGAATTACAAAGATCTATCAGAACGGTAGCGTCAAAGAAGCGCTTTCGAAATACCACCAACTGGTCGACGATTAATCCTGTAATGTTAAGGAAGGAATATTCACGGATAGAATGATTTTGCTTACACTATCTAAAAATTTAAATAGATATAGATTTAAAAATAATTTTGTTGGACGTTCGAAATAATTATGTCGGATGCCCAAACTGGTTGCTAGATATAAGATTAAGCAAAATCGTTCTGTCGGTATAGGAAAAAATTCAATTTCTGATGGTACATTCGTTTAAATATGTTTTACTTACATGTGCAACTTGTATTTACATCTATACTATATTTTTATAAATGTATTCGACATCCTCTTATTATTTTCCTTTTCTTAAACAAGCAAGTTACATACAAATCGACAGAAATATAAAAATATTTTCTCTTGAAACAAAGTCTAACAGGGTTTAAATGGGACTCTTTTAGAGTCTGGAAACAGTGAAATTGCGCGACATGGTTTCTCTTTGTTCTCTCGATAATTTATTTAGTAGACTGAACAGCGTCTCTTAGATCCCTTGTTTTTTACGAGAGCAAAGATGGTTAGAGCTGTTGTTATCCGCCAGCGGGGACGCATCTTTTGAGGGAATGGAGACTCTCAAGGAAAACAGAAGAACGCTCTCGTCGCGGGGCGTTATCAAGGAGCCAGAGAAGACGGAAGCGGAAGCGAAAGCAGAGGCCCGCGGCGATGAACGTGGGGACAAACACCTCCTTTTGTCAGAAAATGGTGCGAAAATTCTGCCTCGGCGAAACGTAAATGTCAGTGAGTAAAATTGTCTTTCCCTAATGTTAACGGGAAACGTATATTCTGGCTAAATCAGTTCGTGGCAAGGCGAACTCGCAGAGCAAGATACAAGACATTCGTTTCTAAGCGAATTTACGTTCCGGAAATTTTTCATGTCGACGTAAACACGTATATTATCTCCGTATTTTATGTAAAACTTGAATGGAAAAAGTTTTCTCAATCATTAATCGTACGTACCTCCATTTAATTTATGATATGAATCGACATATCCTTGAAGATCTACCTTCGCTATTTGTTCGACAGCGACTTTGAGTAAGCAACAAGAGGGCAACTTCGGCAGTCGGACGCGCAAAAAGCGCCGTAGGGGCAAGGAGGAGCCGGGAGGTTCCGATGTTAAGGACCGTCTGCACGAGATCACTGAGGACAGTCGAGAGAACGAGATAATGGGCAAGCGGGATCGATCGCCGCGGAAGAGGAGCGACTCTTTCTCAAAGTTGCGGCCGAAGAATCGAGAGGCGCGAAAGTCTCGTGCGGAACGACGAAGGCGGAAAAAGGACAAAAGAAAGGAGCGAAATAGAGAAAGCGGGAAGGATACGCGTCGGAATGACAGACGACAGGATGTCGCGCGACGAAAGCGCAAGAGGAAGACGCACGATGGCGGACTGAGTGGACGTGTCCTCGATAAACTCGACTTAGCCGGGACTAACACGTCCGAGGTGACGATAGAAAATTCGTCTAGTTTCGCCCCCGATCGCGCCTCGTTGACAGAAGCCATCGTCACGACGACGTCGTCGAGTCTTCAACGTCATCCAACTCTCGAGACGACGAGAAGACTGACGAGAACGACGCCACGTCGTGGCGTTTACGCAGCCGACACGGTGGAGAGGGAATTCTCCAAGCAGCTCGAGATGGAGATCTCCAAGTCTGCCTTGAAGGACTCCTCAATTCTGGATGAAGGTATTTTCGATACCCCTCCGAAGAAATCGACTGAACGGAATGCAGCAGCAAAGGAAGTCAACGGGAAAAGCGTGAACCAGGATGCTGTCGCTTCGTTGGAGGACAAAATTGATTTCAAGAGCTCGCATTACGACGCCGAGAGGATGCTGGGTTATTCGAGGACCGAGGAGGATCTACCGATTCTGGATCTAGAGAACGAGGTACTGGAGAGGACCCTGAAGGACTACAACGCGTACATGACGTCGCGGCTGAAGCCGTTGTCGTTGCCGCGTTACGACGAGCTGCCGATCCGTCGCTCCAGCAATCATCCACCGAGGAAGCCGATAATTAATTCCGAGGAGAGCGTCGAGGAGATCGGCGACGGAAACACGGAAGTCACAGACGTAACGGGAGCGATACAGGACGACAGCAGCACGAAAGGGGACTTATCTTGCATAAACGGGACGTTCCTACCGGCGCCTCTATCTCGTCACGCGCTGATCAAATATGTAAAGTAAGTGCTCTCCTTCTATCATCCATAATTCAATACTCGGTATTCGATGTCAACGATTTATACACGGGAAAAAATAGGTTGGGTGACTCAGCAAAGCTATAGCTTGCTGGACGAGTTTAACATCTATAACTAAGAAGATTCGATGATTCAATAAAGAAATTATGTCTGTAAACAATTATAAGTATGCTAATTCAGCTAATTCTTTGTTATGAAGACTGTAACAAGTTTTCTTTGGCAAGAAAAATGCACGCGCCATCTTAGCTAACATAGGTTTGTTAAAAATTTTGATCTATATATTGAATTGGTTTTCATAGAAAATTATGCTTTGCTGTATTAATAAATTTGTTGTATTATTACAATAAATTTTACTTATAATCTCCAATTTTATTCAACTGTATGACTTGTTATTTTAATAGAAAACGGGCTGCCCGCATATTAAGGCTGTAAATTTGCTGAATCAGTGAAGTTTTTAGTTATTTTAATCATGTTTTTCCGTGCACGAATTTAATATAAGACATGCATGAAATTTCCCGGAGCGATTGATGTTAATTTTAATCTTAAGTTTTCCGTTTTCAAATTAATTTCTCTTTGACTAAAATATCAATCAAACAAACATATTTTAATCATTAATTTCAATGAAGTTGATTGATTTCTATTTAATTAAGATGCTAATAAACTTAAAGTAATTTGTATCCTATGTAATTAATATTGTAAATATCTAATATTGAAAATCAACGAGGATTTATACAGAATGAAGATAAATTCATTTGAATTTCCGAAAATGACGGAAAATCCTTTCCTCGCGACGAGTTTTCACATTAAAGTCAAAATATATATCCCAATTGCCATTTAGCGTTAATACCAGAGTCTTCCTGAGAAAATAGAATTATCGCAAAAATAACTGGCTGCGTTGACGTCACAATTAAAGGTCCTCGAACCCGGGCCACGAGTATTTGGAAGCCGATTACGAGTGTGTGCCAGGCTATGGTATGGTATCCTCGGCGAGCCGATTAGTCTGCAGAAATCGTCAGTGGGTCGGACAGGTGCCAAAGTGCGAGATCAAGCAAAACCCGAACAGGATGTGCGCCGAGGCATCCTGCGAGCACGTTTGCAACGAAATTAACGGGCGTCCCGTCTGTTCCTGCTACGAGGGATTCAGGTTGGACGGCCGCAAATGCGTCGGTGAGCACGATTTCCCCGTGCGAATAATTATCATTAATGGACACAATTTTTGGAGATTTTTGGAGACGCGCCAACTTCGTCCACGTAGGCCAAAACTACAAGTTTTTATTTCAGTCCGTCTAGTTTGACTTTACATATTTATGTACTTTAGATACTTTTACTTTTAGATTGATTTTCATTTGGAATCTTTATCTCAATATTTTATTTTCTTTGCGTAAACGCCATCTATTTATCGCAATTAAAGTGATCCCAGAGTGGTAATTACATCTTACTCAAACTTCGAAGTATCTTATGAAGTCAATTAAGTATGCCTTTGCGAGTAAATCATGGAGGTTAGCAGCGGATGAAACTCGCGATGTTTCTTGTTTAGATATCAACGAGTGTTTACTGAACAACGGTCATGGTCCCTGCCAGGACACCTGTCGAAATCTCATAGGAGGCTATGAGTGCTCCTGCGAGAATTTGCAAGACGCGTCGCTAACTGCCGACAATCACACATGCGAACGTAACAAGCACACTGGTCCATGCAGTGTTAACAACGCCGGATGCTCCCACACGTGTCTGTCCACGATGGGTCGAGTGTTTTGCCTTTGCCCCGACGGCTTCATGCTCGAGGATGACTGGAAGACTTGTCAAGGTAATTGGACGCCGGTGAACGCTCGATTAAGAGACTTCGCTCTTGTATACAATTCACTTTTGCTTCCTTTTTTTATTTATGCTTTGACATTAACTCAAGCTCGTAAATCTGCGAGACGCTGCTGGTCGACGTGATATTTTATGGATGATTATATCGCAAGTCTAAGTGTAAAAAGTGACTTCAGTATATGTATGAGATTAGTTCCGTATATAAACAACATACACATACACATTTTTACCAGCGGATAGGCAGTTCAGTGATGCCTTGTTTTCATAAAAAATAGTAGTCTGCTGCTAATTGCGCATGAATGTACTGTCACCTCTATACTGGTATCGTCCTCGAATCTTCCCAATCCTTTTAGCGGTTCAAATAAATGATAATCGCGTTGAGACAAATCTTTCCATATGATTATCATTTGTTTGGACTATTGAGAGAAAAGTTGGGAGGATAATACGATTCATGAACGATACCAGTGGAGAGAAATTCTTGCACAATTAGCTGCAGAATAACCTACCACTTTTTATGAAAACTGGATCGCCAAACTGCCTATCCGCTAGCAAAAATATATTAATGTAGTAGGGTAGAAAAATAATTTGTTTTTTTTTATATTTTTATTCTCGTCCAATAAATAATTAAAAACATTCTCGTTTATATTTGATCCACTAATATAATACGAGTTCTCGTATTATATTATATTCTATACTAAAATGGATTTATATATTTAAAGTATGATGCAATTTTTATACGGAAAATTAAATTACACTATATTGAAGTCACTTTTTTATGGACTTTCTATAATAGGCTGTTAGTACAATAATAGATCGGATGTCAAGGCGAGTTATAAGTGAGTCAATATACTGAAAAAAGATTTACTAAATCTCAATACATATTTCTTTGAATAATAGTAACAAGTAAACATTTATTACTTATAGTAAAAAAAATATTTATTTGATACAAAAATTGTAGTTAAATAAAATTAATGGTTCTTGCATTAAATAATAGATAACTATAACTAACCAATCGTATAATAAATATAGTATACTGTCATTTGTCTTGAGAACTATCATCTTTCTAATTGATTAAAATATTGTAAAGTAACAATCTATGATTAATTCTGATGAAGTTTCCTAAGATTTATGATTCTAACTTTCCATTGTGATATGAATGATGAATAACGGTTTATAGAAAATCCATTATATGCTTGGATTTGCAGTGTAATAATGATAATTTCGATCACTCGCATTATAGTGAATTAGTACATATTGAAGGTCGCTTTGTATAAAGTATC
>Ga0157363_1001352_pt1 | contig 20329 bp, 14 predicted proteins | sample AttsexASBM1_FD_111477 | JGI IMG/M metagenome (GOLD analysis project Ga0157363, IMG submission 111477) | Fungus gardens microbial communities from leaf cutter ant in Ribeirão Preto, State of São Paulo, Brazil - Atta sexdens ASBM1 | ecosystem: Host-associated > Fungi > Mycelium > Unclassified ... | reverse complement strand
ATGTCATCTGTTCTCAAATCTTCTAATAAATTCTCCCAAGTCTTGTGATCTGTCTTGTGACTACGCCATCAGGTGATTGATGTGACAGCGTGACCAATCACCCCTAACCCTAGTTGTTCTAAAAATGGAAAATAGAAAATAAATTGAAAAGAAAATAAAAAATGAAAAGAAAAATAAAATAAATCAAGTCCATCTTCTTCGATCTTGACAACTACCTCTTGCAAACAAAGAAGGGACTGTTGCTTCTCCTCATGCTATCACTGCATTTCATGGCACTGCTCCTCGAGTATTTCAGCACTGTTTTGAGAAATGTCAGAGGGGGCAGGAAAAAACATAATGATACAGAAACAAGAGCAAAAAACTTCTTTTATGTATTGTTGACCTAAGTACCATCACAGAATTTTTGGATAAACCCAATAGAACTTTGAATAAACTCAATAGAACTTCAAAGGCTCAGTCCTAAAAAGAGAATACTGTCATATGCAAGTCCACCCATCTGGAACATCCCTGCGGTGATATCACCTCCAAATTATACAAGTCTATCTTTTATAGCAGCTACCTTTCTCACAACATGTCTGATGGCAGTGCTGCAACCATCCAGATATTCTATCTTCCACAGCAGAGATACTCCTATTCAACTTGGTCTTCCATGATAGAGTTACCCCTGTCAGTGTCTCAACACTGAAACCTCTGTTTGGGGTAATAGGGGTTTTACCACTGAAATCCCAAGTATCTCCTATACTATCTGTTTGTATATAAGACTAGTAGTTACACTATAGTTCACTAGTCTGATAATCAATGAAGATAACTCTTATTGAACTCAATCTCCAGTGTTCAACAGTGATATACTAATCAGTACTCACCTCTATCTTGGACTTCTTTCTATCATCTGAAGTTGCAACCATGCAGCAGACAGACAGCGCAGCTCATAAGCTAAAGCCAAGGTCGTTCTACAAGTCTACTCATCTCCAAGTCCATTCTGTGGACTTCTACCCTGGTGTGAACTATGCCTGATAAGAACAGATACTTGTTTTTGATAGTCATTGTGTTGGGAGTTCTATTGTCATAGTTACAAACATTGGACTTTATTTTATTTCTCATTTTTATTTTTTATTTTTATTTTATTTTCAATTTATTATTTTGAAAACAAAAGTTAGAGTTTGATATGACATCACATGTCACTGTCACAAATTGTCACACAACATGACTTGGTGTCATATATCAGTCACTGTTACACAATCACATGTTACAAGGGAAGATAGTAGAAAGAAATGATGTTATACAGTATGTTATATATATATTGACCTTAAGGTAGATGCATGGTCATTTAGGATAGGCTAAAATAGTAGAGTATAGACTATTAGTCTTAACTATATAAGGTAGACAATCCTGTACAGAGTTCTCTATCAAGTTCTCTTATATTATCCAATACAAGATTCTTTTTCTTGATAAAGAAGACCAGTGCAGCCATAGGAGACTTAGAAGATCTTATTTGGCCTGTACAAAGGTTTTCTGCAATTAATGTATCTAGTTTAGATTATTCTGTAGAGAATAGAGAATATCCATTTGGAAAATACATCTCCACAGTATACTACCCCCTCAACATTCATGACACAAGCTTATTTTTTGTGATGGCTATCCTTTTTGCAACACATCTCTGTAACGGTAATACAAAAATCTGAATATCTAATCTTTTATGATGGGGATACTCTTATCTGACTCAGTCTTCCATAGCAGAGTTCTCCTACCTTACTTCTGTTAGTGTCTTACTACTGAAATCCCAAGTATCTTTTATATCTCCTACTTGTATATAGAACTAGTAGTTACATTGTAATTTGCTAGTCTGATAATCAACAAAGATAATTCTTATTGAACTCAATCTCTAGTATTCAATGGTAATACAACAAAATCAACACTTACTTCTAAACATATAGAGAAATGATAGAGATCTTGTTTTCAATTTATTTTTGATAGAAAGTCTCAGAAAAATACTGGAAAGGAATAGCTTCTACTCAGAGATCAAGAACTGAAGGTTCTAGATGTTATGAACTTAAATCCTTAGAGTTGGATAAAAGAACAAACTCTTGTATTAGAGTAAACACAAGAGAACTTGATAGAGAGCCTTTTACAAACTAATCTACCTTTTATACTACTACCAATGGTCCATGCTCACTACTGTGCACTCTACCCTAAATGACCATGTGTAGAACATGAGGTCAACATGTGGTATCCATGTTGTATGACGTTGTTTGTTCGAGAACCTTCTACTTCGTTCTTCCAAGTCTTGTGACCAATGTTGTGACCACGCCATCAGATTGTGACTGATGTGACAGTGTGACGGATCACTTCTAACCTTAACCCTAGCTGTTCTAAAAATAGAAAAATAAGAAAATAAAACAAAATAAAAATAAAAATAAAAAATAAAATAGAGAAAAACTAAGTCTACTGTTTGTGAACTTAATACTAGACACTATTAGATCATGTAAAAGCAGTTACTTAGCTTTTTCTAGTACTTGACAGAAGTCTATAGAGTTTGGAATACTTTTTTTAATCATCTACCAAAGTAGAGAATAAACTAGATCTATACATATTAAGGGCATATTCCTGGTATTTCTCAGCCTTCCAAATATCTTGGCAACTGGTATAGCATATGAGATATTATGTCATAACCACTTCTTTCTTCTGCTAGTTTATCTCAGAGTTGTGTTTTTCAACCATATAAAACTAAGGATAAGATCTTGTTTATCCAAGCTTTGTCAAAGTTAAAAGTGGTAGACTTCATTTATTTTCTTTTTATTTTCTATTTTTCATTCTCTTTTTGATTTATGTTTCTTTTTCTATTTTTAGAACTTAGGAGAGAGTTAGAGTGACAGTCACATCACATGACATGGTCATAATAATGATCACAAGTTACATGACTCATAGAAAAACATAGAAGGTTCAGAGAGAACAATGTCATAACATGTATATAACATATGTTAACCTTAAGGCAAACACATGGCTGTTTAGGGTAGGCTAGAAGTAGTCAGCACAGACCATGAGTCCTAGGTATATAAGATAGACAATATTATACAGAGCTCTCTATTGAGTTCTCTTGTGTAAACCCTATACAAGGTTCTTCCTTTTGGCCAACCCTAAGGTCTTAAGTTTGTAACTGTTGTGGCAACCACTTATCACAATGACAAATGATAACACAAACGAGTAAATCTTTTAGTAGGATATAGAGTGGGAAGTTCACAAGAGAACTCAACAAGGAGTCTCTGCTAAATTAGAGTCTTATATATACAAGACATGCTTGGTCCATGCTACCAATAATTAAGCCTGCCCTATTGTCCATACTATACTCTCATGTCTGCCTCATTCCTTACTCAAGGCTACCATGTTATATACATGTGTTCTAAGGTTATCTTCCAGATTCTTCCACCATGTTCTAGGCCTATGATGTCACATCATGTGACCTGTCATGTGACTGCAGGGTCATGTGCCTCTTCATCGTCCAAAAGAAAAATAAAAGAAAAGAAAAATAAAATTGTTAGTGTTCAAGTGTCCTATAACAGTAACAAGCTTGATACTACAAGCAAAGCTGTCAGAGTGACAGGGTATATTCTGTGGAGTTTGAGTAGAGTTTACAACTTTAGAGAAATCCTAAGTAATATTGTCTAATAGTACTATATATATAACTCACCTCCAGAGAAATCCAAAGAGAACAAAACAGAGTTTTCCAGATATAACAGCTACTTTAAGTATTTAAGAGTCCATTCTGATCAAGCAGAACATTAAGCAGAATATTTGGTAACATAATTACAGAATGATAGAGCTATATAGTCAGAAATCTTAATAGAATATTGCCAAATGGTAGAAGCTTATTGATCAGTGGCTAAAGAAGATAGGTCAATGGTTATGAGGAAGTAAGTGAGAGTCCACAGTAGTGCTATGGAGATTAACAAGATTTAATACTATTGCAGCAGAATACCAGTCCAAGACTTGAGAGGCAAGAAATCTATAAGATTGACTTAGGCTTTAGCCTGTACTGTAGACTTGAATTTAGACAAGGTAGTAGATTTTTTAATATCTACTCTTTCTTTCAGATTGCTGCAACTCAAAGTAAGAGATACTAGTTGAAAGTTAATGTTCTAGAAGTTTACTAAACAAATGAACTATAGACTGTAGGATTAAGACAATGAAACTCAGCTACTCAATTTGGTATAAACATATCCACAGCATTCTCCTATGAGTTTAATTCTAGTCTGAAACCCTTTTACTTGATCAAATATTAGTACCTCTTACAATACCAGTAGCTATTTAGTATCTTCTCTACTTTCTACTTCTCTTCTCTATCAATAATGATCAAATTTAAAAAACAATTAGAATGTCTTCTAATAATATTAAAGGAAATTCACACTTACTGAGGTTATCCACAAATATAGTATGGAAAACAGAAATGGAAGAGTTGACTTAGTGATATAAGGTAAGGAGAGACTAGAAGTGATGGTACATAGATAATTAACCTTGGCTGCAGTAGATAACATTACATCTAGCCTATTTATTATATGGCTGTAAAGTATATAGTAGCCAACATTTTTAAATATAGAAGTAATAATCTAATAATACTCTACTGCTGTACATACTCTGAGTTGTTAAACGTTGTAGAGATTGTTGTTTGGAACTCTATATGATTGATAAGAAATGCAAGATTTGGTCCTTGGATTGATAGATAATTGGAATGGAGTGTAGTTTGCACTGAAAGAGGATGGGAAGAATACAGATGTTGGATAGTATATAACAAAAAGTATTTTTCTCCTGTCTACTTATCCTCTTCTAGTATGGATCTATCTGATTTCTTTTTATGTCTAATCACTCTATTATAGATTACATAGCTCCTCATAATCTCTATAGAGCTCTGGACTCCATTTCCAAGAACTTTAGTATGCCTAGAGTAATTACCTGTCTCTTCTTATTCTTAAATAGTTTTAGTATCAGTATTTAAAATATATAGATACTCTGCAGTTCTTTAGCTTAAGAATAAAATAGTATAGTATACTGTTATAGATACTATGTTTGGAAGTCCAACTTTCCTTATGTTCTGCTTTCTGTTAATCTTTCCTTTTTAAATATAACTACTGCAATATACTAAGGTTATTTAAGATCCACATCTACATATGTTAAATAATGTTCCCATACTCTTCTAGCATTTTTTATAATTTTTCCATAAATAGTTAAAATGGCACCACTATCTAGACTATTTAACATTTTCAATGCAAATGAAATCAAATATTAAAACTTACTAAAGTAAACTTAGTCATTTTATCTGTTTTTCTTTTATTATTTGGACATATTGTCACATTTGTATCACATCTGTCATAGTCATGGTCACATGATTATGTAATCTGATAGAATATCATAAAATCTTCTAAAAGGACTTAGTTATTACTTTAGAATAGGCAAATTCATAAGTGCTTTATATACCTCTAGAAGTTGGTCTATATATCTCTAAAGTTATAACTAAGTTCTTTTAGTAGTTTTCATAATATTCTACCAAGTCACATGACTGTATGTATGTGACTGTCACATATGACATAAATCACACTGTTCAAGGAAGGAAATAAGAAAGCTATAAAAGAAAAGAGAAATCATAAAAGACTAGAAAAATAGTCTACTCAGAAAATTTCTGACAGTTAGTGTAAATACATGTGAACTAACAACTAGAGTATATAAAGTAGACTACCTTATATTAGAAACTCTATTAAGTTCTCTTATATTACTCAATATATGAGTTATTATTTTGTTCTAATACTTAAGTTCATAATATATAAGAGTTTAGAGCATACCATGACAGATAGAATGTTGTAGCAACCACTCGCCAGAATAGCACTTGTGATATGCTGACTTCAGCAAAGCTCTCAGTAGGCTATCTAGTAGTGGGAATTACAAGAGAACTTGACAAGGAGCCCTCACTGCATTGCTATCCTATTTATATAAGTTACAGATGGTCTATGCTACAACAATATGTCTACCTCATGTCTACTCTGCAGTGACTGTACAAGACTGTGCATCCTGCCCTAATGTCCATGTGTACTATATGTAGTAGCAATGTGGTGAACATGCTCTCTGATGTCATCGTCTAGGCTCTTCTAGCCTCGTAGACCCTTCTAGACCACTCTAGGCCTATGACATCATCTCACATGATTTCCAAGTCACATGCCCTTTTCCCGTTGTAGACTAATAATATACTACTGTCCTATATCTTATCTCTGTCCTAACCCTAACCCTACCAAAGTTTGTCCACATACTCGTCTTATAACATAAAACCTACTAGAATATTCTATTTCTTGTTATAGCCAAGACTGTCAAGGTCGTAGAAAGTGGACTTTGTTTTCTTTTTATTTTCTTTCTTATTTTTATTTTCTTTTGATTTATTTTTTACCTTTTCTATTTTTAGAACTATGGGGTTAGGGTTAGAAGTGATCAGTCACATCAGTCACATCTGATGATATGGTCACAACATTGATCATGGGACTTGAGAAAAGAAAGTAGAAGGTTCTAGAACAAAATGATGTCATATAACATGGACATTACATGTTGGCCTCATGTTCTATACATGGTCATTTAGGGTAGGGTGCACAGTAGCTAGCATGGACCATCTGTAAGAGTATATAAGGTAGACTATTTTGTAAAAGAGCTCTTTATTGAGTTCTCTTGTGTTACTCTAATACAAGGGTTGTTCTTATTTCCAACTCTAAGGAATAAGTTCATAACAAAGACAGTTTATAACAAATAAAGCAAAAACTTTTTTGTTGAGTTCTCTTGTGATCTCTATGAGAGTCTGTGAGTAATGACTCATCCTATCTTAGTAGTTGTACAATAATTTTAATTTAATATTTATCCTTGTTCACTAAGTCTCTTCTAACATTTGATTCACTTTTTATATACTTGTAGCATAATCTCTCAGCACCACTATTTATTTCTTGTTCTGGATTGTTGAGAGCATTAATTTGTGGCTATCATGAAACCCTGCTGGTCACTCTTGTACCTGCTGAGTAAAAGTACATGTGGAGGCAATGAGAAGTATGAGGATAATATGAGATAATTAGTAATACAGCATGAGAAAAAAACTGAACATGAGAAAAACAAACATATACCATGTGTAAGTAACATTGGGGTGAGATTGGGGTGAGAAGGAATGGAATTATCTAGTAAAAGGAGAGAATACTATTTTAGTAGATTGAGAAAGATGGAATTGTTGTATTTAGACTCGAGATAGGCAGACAGATCTATTTTTGTCTTGGACAGAATGCGATCTTTTCACTAGGACTTGGAAAGCACGTATTTGCATCGTTCACCTGATAAATTACTCTGTGCTGTGGATTGCGTGCTCCGTGGTTAATCTCAGCGTCGGGCCTGGTTATCAAGACCAAGGTACTACGATTGATAAACAACGACAGTGACGCACGGCGACCAGATTTAGATAATCACATGCTTGGTACTTTGCAGATATATAGACCTTCGGAGGCCAACCAACCTCGTCATCATGTCTACCACAGCTACCGAGAGTGCACAGGCTCCGCCTTTTACTTTCCTAACGCGTGTTGCGTCGATTCCTCTCATCTCGTCTTCTCTTGGAGCGGTTGACCAGACTTTATCGTCAAGCCCGTATACACGATCATTGTATCCTATGGCCAAAGGTCTATCGTCAACCGCATACAAATACACCGAACCACTTCAAATTCGTCTTGCTCCTCTTATCAATAGAGCCAATGGCTATGCTAATAAAGCCGTAGACGTTGTTGAATCTCGATACCCTTATCCTTTCAAGGCAAAACCAGAAGAGGTCCAGGATTATGTCCGCGAACGCCGTCAGAGTGCTGCAGAATCTATCAACAAATCCATTGATGAGAATGTGAAGAATCCCGCCCTTCAAGTTGCGGCTGGGATTGATCATGTACGCTGTCATCCTCATTTTCTCAGAGCTAATATAACTCAAACTTATTCAGCGATTTGCCCCTATTGTCGACTATTTCGAGGTCGCTGTCAGTCACATAACTAGTCCTAATGAACCTGGTCCATCTTCACCCGATATTGCCTATCAATATCAGCGTGCTCTTTCGCTTACTAAGACTTTATATGGTTACTCTAATGATCAGCTCAAGCAATTACAAGCACATTCTGCCCTCTTGTAGGTGTCTCGCTGATTTCATTACCACCCAAAAGTCCTAAGTGTTCGAAAATATTCATTTTAGGCAACGAGCTACCGAGACCGCGCATTCTATATCCTCACAGGCTGCTGAGTCCTGCACCTCCACCCAAAGTCGCATTAGCCAGTTATCGGATATCATGCTCGCTGAGTTGCAAAAGCTCCAACAATCAAGCTCCTCACTCTCTGCATCCTTCACCAACCCAGCTACTTCCACAGTCCAGTCCCATATTCCTCCTCACGTTCAAGAGGCCTTCACTGATTTTTCGCAAAACCTCTCTGATACAGCATATAATTTCTCTTCAACAATGACTGCAAAGGATTTCCCCTTGCAAGAGAAGGCAACGAAGATTGCATCTGAAGCCCGAGAGCGTATAGTGCCACTTCTTGGTAGTTTCACCAAGGCGCTTAGTGAGGTCCTTAATCCGAGGATCTCCGCTCCGCATAACAATATGGTGAATGGTAGTGCAGAGAACATCGATCAAACGGGTTGACATAGGTCTGATTCGGGTGAGCACCAGGGAGCAGACAACGGTAACGCTGAGGCTTCCAAATAGTAAAGCTGCGAGTTGTTTCTATATCTCCCAATGTCCTTTCCCCCAAAAAGCGTACCTCAGTTCCGTGATTTTATTTGGACTTCAGGGCGTAGGATTGAAATGTATGATTCTATCTGTCATTCGTGGTTTGCATTTATTATGTCGTATGTGGCATAGGTTCCAGGCTGTACAAGGTCAAACATACTGTGGGTACAAAAAAAAGAAATACAGAAAGAATGCATTCTCCATCCCTATCATAATTGGCGCATGCTAGATACTGGGATCTGTTCGCGGAGATCTCAAACAGAGATCTTGCCCCACTTGGTTAGTCGACTAGCAATTGTGGCGGCGAAAGCCAAAATGAACCATTTCCCCCACCATTTTTTAGCTGCACCATTCACAGCACCAATACTGGGTGGACCTGCAGGTCGAGGCGGAAGAGATTTAAGGAGTCGAGCAGCGCCTTTGTAAGATCGTTTCTATCGGCCATGAGATACTTCAGACCATGCTTCCCGCAAGAAATAGTGTAGAAAAGCTCACAGTGTAAGGTGGGAAGCGCCACCCAATAATCCAGTCAATCCTGAATCGTAAAGTCAGTGAAAAGGCGCTTTGGGCAAGAATCCAGATTATATACCAGGATGGTGCATCAAGAGAAGACCTTAGATGAGTGAACATATCGAAGGAATACTTGCCGCTGTGATAGCCACCTATTACGATAATGATGAATTGGGTAAGTGACTACTAGCGGGATGAAAGGCTTACTTCCACTAGGGCCGGTACCTCCAAATGGCAATCCATCAACTGAACATATATACATAAGTTGTTCAGGTCCCTGACCGAGAAGTGAAAGGGACGTACTGCCAGGATGAATGACGACCTCGTTGGCAACTGCAGCACCTGATTGTGTCCTCTCGAAAACTGAAGATGTCACGAAGATCAGAGGTCAGTTGAGGAAATGCTTTGGTACTCGTACCTTTCTGTTTAAATGCGTCATCTTTCGAAAAGACGTATAAAGCCAGAGGATGGTCATTATCGTTGACAAATGCAATAGCTTCATCGACATCCTTAACGGGAACTATCGGCAAAATGGGACCAAAAATCTCTCTGTAGTAAAATTTGTCAAAGGTAGTTAGGGTGAAAGGAGAGAGTATATTGGGTGAGGCTCACTCGCTCATCAGTGAATCGTTGAATGGGACATCTTTCACAAGTGTAGGTGCAATGAATTTAGTCGTCTCATTGCTCTCGCCCCCAAACACGATCTTGCCCTTAGTATTGTCTAGGAGACCTTTGACACGTTCGAAGGCTTGAGTGGTGATAAGCCGTGAATAAATTCCTGGAGTTGATACAGATTCAGGGTAGAACTTGTCCCGACTGAGAAGGGCATGTGAGTTACAGCAACTTGCATACAGAAAGCACTGAACATACACTGCCTGGAGTGCCCCAGCGAACCTGTCCTGAAAATCCTTGGGGACCAAGACATAGTCTGGAGCAACACAAGTCTGACCAGCGTTGACAACTTTACCCCATAGAATTCTCTTCGCAGCGGTTTCAAGATCACAGTTGGGATCGATGAAGACTGGGGATTTGCCTATTTTTGGAGAACGATGCGTCATTTTGAAGTTCAGAAGAGCATGAAGTAGTACATGCCTCCGAGTTCGAGAGAAACAGGAGTCAGGTATTTAGCAGCAGCCGCACTCACGATACGACCGACACGGCCGTTACCAGTGTAGAGAACTAGGGTGTATAATTGTCAGAGCCTCTTGGTCGTGATTGCGTAGAGTATATAAGGACTGACTATGGTCCCAAGGAAGTTCCAGAATTCTGGTAGTTTCAGGGATGCCACCGTTTACAACCGCTACCAGTTCAGGATCCAGATATTTGGAGACGAGCTCAGCTAATAAAGAGCTAACGTGAGGAGTCGATTCAGATGGCTTTACCACAACGGCATTTCCAGCAGCGATAGCACCAGCCTAATTAACGTCAGAATGTGAAGAATGTATTGAGCTGGAATCGTACCAAAGGGCTGAAGGTCAACCACATAGGGTAATTGAATGGGCTAATGATTAAAACGACACCCTTGGGTTCTTTGTAGATAACCGGACGCATTGGTGTGGAATTAATTGAGAATGAGGGTTTCTCTGGTTTCACCCACTTATCGACATTGGCCCACGCGTTGCGTGCCTCCATGATTGAACCATTAATTTCTAAGCTGAAACAACAAAGGTGTAAGCAGGCGTTAATTGATCCGTTGACCTGGCATACAATTGACTTTCGAAGGATGGCCGTCCCAAGTCTGCAGCTAAAGCATCTCGGAAGCGTTGACTGTTATCCTGGATCATGTACGCAAGTTGAAGGAGCTGGTATTTTCTGTACTCAATACTCTTCGACCTTCCAGAGCGGAAACCATTGCGAAGATTTGCGTGAATCTAGAAGCAATTACGTGTATGAGTACACATCCACCATGAAATGATGATTATTATTGTAGAGCAGAGCAGGAGCGCCGACAAAGGACTGAATGAGACACACCTTCTCAATTTCCTCCAAGGAGGTATATCTGAGTTCAACCATGAAAAATGAGCTCACGGGTAGGTGTCACGAGGAAATATAAAACGCAGTGAATATAAAACGCAGTGAAGAATCAAATGTCAGCAGCCCGGTTAAATCCAACCGTGATGTGGTGTCCTACAATTCAGACTAGGGATTAGATTATCGTATCCGAGGTTCCTCCCACCCCGCCACCAGACTTCCTGTTATCTGTTGTTCTTCCACTCGTTTGTTGAGTAGTAACGTCTGACGAAAAATAACGACATGACAATGCGAATGCGATGTATATACACCGACGTAAGGGCCGCGTCATAACGGAAATGATAATTGATATTCTAACATCATCCTTGTCTTGAACATATGGATATGTATGCACCATTTGCCCCCTCAACACGTAGGTGTTTACTATATCAAAATTACACATGTGTATTGTTTAAAATTTATTTAAACATAATTTTGCTTTTATGTTTACAGCGGTATTACTACTATAGACAATGTGTTGAGTTTTGGCAAACTTTTCAGCCCATAGCTCTTAATAGCAAGCCATTTATGGATGCAGAATCCAACTACATGAGAGAAAACTTGCAGGCCATTTGATGGATCACTTCAAGTGGCCCTAGTCAAGGCGTGACGTGACCTCTGACGCGTAAAATTTGAGACGGGTGTTTCCCTTGTTTTAACTTATTCCCTCATCAACATTCAACCTGTGCGTATTCCCTTTCCCTATGGACATATGTGCTTTTTTCGCTTTCTCCGACATATGGGTTTTTTGCGTCGTTTTTCGTACATGGCGACAATCAGCAATCAAAAAATAGCAGGCTGTGTAAGAACATGGAACTGACCCTTCCTTTTTTTTCTTTCTAGGCTTTATTTCTTGTCAAAGATGCTCACAATCCGTGCCATTCATCAACTTTCTGCTTCTCTTGTTACTCGTCGCACGCTTCGTACCGCTGCTACTGCCGTGCCCCGTATCGCTGGAATGCGTGTCTGCTCGTTGGGTTCGAAAAATGTCGCTTTCAGGACTTTTGCTAGTTCTGCTAGGAGATTTGGTGAGGGTTCAGGTGCGTATCGTCGGGAGTGTGGTTTTAAAAACCGCGCGTAACTGCTTATACTTCTATACAGCAGACGTCGCACTCTCACAGAAGCTGCAGGAGGAACTGAGTTATGAGAACGAGACTGGTGGAACATCAAGTGATGTTCCTCAATTCCTGAAGGACTTCCAGGCGCAAAATGTTTGGACGGTTAGTACGCTCTTTCATGTATCTTGTGTTTTGTTGTGTTTCTTCCTTTCGATGACATTACCGACTTAATTTCGATGTGGACAGATTTCCGATGTTGCTGGTCAGGACGAAGTAACACTCTCAAGGAAATTTGGCAATGAAGAGTCGGTTTTCATCCTCATTGTGTCGTGTCATGTGGTTGTTGACCTTGTCGTTGAAGGATTCGCTTGATATTCTCTATTGCCGACCTCCAACCCACCGAAGATGGGTACTCACCTGAGGAAGGTGGAGAGGAAGATGACGCTGCTATTTATCCTATCCGGGTTTCTTTAACTATTACTAAAGTTCGTGTATCCTGCTCTTACAGAGTTGTCTCATTTAAAACGGTGCTCAGAACAATGGACCTGGTGCCCTCAGCATCGATACAATTGTGCAAGATGGGACATTTGTTGTTGAACATATTTCATTCTACGAGGATGGGAAACTCGGTACAGAATTGACACCAGATGCTGACTGGAAGAGGCGTGGATTGTACATGGGGCCTTCGTTTGATACTTTGGATGTAGCTTTGCAGGATGGGTTTGACTCGTTCCTGAAGGAGAGGGGTATTAATGATACTGTTGCGCATTTCGTTCCACAATTTGCTGAGCACAAGGAACAGAAGGTACGCCACTCTTTTAGTTTTAGTTGAGAAATAAGGAGTTGATACTGTGTGTGCAGGAATACGTGAAATGGCTGAACAAGGTCAAGAGCTTTGTTGACCTGTAGACGAGACGTTGTGAACTTGGTTGACTTGTAGACATAACTAATCGCTACATATATAATATTTGCTTGCGTGATATGGGCCACCTTGCACGTGATGAGGCTGACGGAGAGTAGTGGAAAGTTCGAGCTAATTTTGAGTCAAGTGTGAGTTGTTGTGGCCACGTCGTACTCCGTCAAAATCAAAATGCGTTGTGTCGTTTTCGTATTTAATCTGCCTCAACTGTATTCTTCCACATTCCTTCTTTTGTCTCCAAATGTCTTCTGTCGTTGCCTCTGCTCAGCCTCTGGCCAAGTATGTCCCTGTGCATCGGAGGATGCATGAGGCAGCCTCGCGTCGTTCTACATCGCCTGCCCTCTCCGATGCATCTACTGCCACTCTCGTTGCTCCAGAGCCACCTTCACCAAGTAAGCAAGTCTTCGTTCTCTATCCTGGCCACTCATCCTCACATGATTCCAGAATCTCAAGTGTACTCTATCACCACACTCCTCCACCTTGCCCATGATCCTGAAATCAAGCTCGTCTCTATGGTGCAAAGGGAAAAAATAAGGGAGACATCACCGGAGATTGTCATGAGCAGGAAGATGAGAAAGTCGTTGGAATTCAATGCTATTCAAGAGCGACTCCGAGTGAGGGCCCTTGTACAACCCACAGAAAATATTCGTGCTTCTGACCACCCCCATTCTACGCCATCCAAGCGCTCTCTCAAGCTCCCACAGCAGCCGCAACGGCAGCCTCTTAGAGCTAAGAGGCAGCCAAGTCCGAACAAAGCTATGGAGGAAGCCAGTTGGCGTATTTTTAGGCTTCCATTTGTTGCTGTGTAACATGTGCTTTTACTATTTTCTTGGGTGTTGCTGTGGATTTTGTTTTTGCACCCTGTTAGTGTTGTATTGTTATTCTCTCCACTTATGACTACCACCATCATCACTTGATAATCACCATACACATATCATGTTTAGCTTTGCGCATATCCCATATAGATACACATCTCAATTGCATGCTCCCTGGATCGACCGACTTCTATGAGCAGAATAATAGTGGCTTTAAAACCATTTCCTTTCGGCATTATCCGTGGATGTTTGTAGAAAAGGCACGAGTTTTCCAAGCGCCCTGCCTCGGTGCGATAACTTGTTCTTTTGCTCAAAAGGCATCTCAGCATAACTTGATCTCAATGTCAAGCTCATGGCATGGTTAAGAAGAGGTGAGATACGCGTACGTTAATCCTGTACCAAGAGGCTCGAAAATGGGATCCCAACCGAAATGTCCTGGTCCCCTCGCGGGTACAATTGTACCTTCCGTAAGACCCTGGAATAAAATGGGTTCGGTCCCTGATAAATATGAGTTGAGAGTCCAAGAGATATAGATATAGATGTGAGTAAGTTGAGATTTACCAGGTCCGGCAGAATAAGCGAATGTACATATTGCTTGGGCTTCCTTGGTTGGAAATCCGATTAAGAGGTTGTTTAAGCCTTCATGTCCTAATTGGGTTAGGAATTGTTTGATGTAAGGTCCTGGAAGACCATTGAGAGCTTTGAAGACGAGAGCTGTGTCTTCTGTTATACATGGTCCACCAACCTAGAAACATATATATACAACATATAAGCATGAATTGACTTGAACGTACGAGTTCTGCTGCGCATTTGCATTTGGCTATGGCAATTTCTTGTGTCGTTCCTTGGATTTCTGGAACTATATTTATAAGTGATGGTGTTAGTTAGACTAGATTTTGTGAATGGTGGTGTTGGGTAACGTTACTGTCGAGATTTTGAGAAATGACTTGAATAGGATGTTCACTTGAGGAAAGAATTTCTTTGACCTCACGTAGTTTGTTTTGATTGCCTGTCACGAATGCTGAAAAAACGTACATTCATCAGAAGTTGAGAGAGAGATGAGAGAAAAGTTCCAGAATCAGAGTGCTCACTGATGGTTCTGCTGTTAGACATTCCTTTTCTCTACGTGATGTGATGGATGGATAGATATATAAAGTTGTGTTCATTGATGGGTTCCGGATTTCGGTCATTTGTCACAAATGATGGAGTGGTCCCTCTGCGAAGCTAGTATCTCGGTTGAGAGATCGCTGAATGACAAGGGCACCTAGTCTTTGTATTGGCTGACGATGGCACCATCAAAATCGATCGCGGAGTGGAGGATCCTCGGAGCTATGAGATATCACCATCCTCAGTGGCCGAAAACTCATACATGTGCTTAACGTATGCTGTATCTTCTCAGGAGGTCCCGCTGAACACATGGCCATCAAATATTGTGAGATCCAATATGCCTTCTTACGACTTGCTAGATTGCCGCAATGATGACAAGGTGTATACAAGCCAATAAATGTCTAGACATAACACCTGCCAACGCAGATGATGTTCCCAAATTCATTTGTGCCTTTGTAGTGATTGATAATCAGCATTTAGGCGGTGAAGAGGTACCATTTCTGCATCGCCAAACGAATAGACGCGGTTATTAGACTAGTCCCACCCACCCACATCGTTCTTTCAGGATTATGAAAAATCTTCCAGCCCTCTTCCAATAAAACCAAGAAACATAACCCTCGAGATTTAGGTATGTCTGTTCTTATGTTTTCATTCCATCGTTATCACTAACCGTATAGGTTTCGTGACCCTCTGCCACGAGACCATTTCGGGAGTCGAATTTGATTCGCCTACGCGCTACCCGCCTACTTTTCATCCAGAATCGCGCAAGTCACTCAGAGGAAGGCTCACAACCTGGCTTGAGGACAGTATTGATGCAGTCAAGGGCGCATTTTATGTAACTGGCCCAGCTTGTGTTGGAAAGACGGTCCTTATGCAGGTCATTTCTGACTATTGTAATGACAGAGGTTGCATTGATGCCACCATATTTCTAACTCATTTCAATCGTCTTGATGATAACTCCCGTATCATCGCTACCATCTCTTTTCAGCTCTCCCAACGAAGTCAAGCCTTCATGAAAGCCCTAGCCAAGATACTAGGAAACAATTCCAATATTTTTGAACAAAGCCTCTCTTTACAATTCCAGAAACTCATTGAAGAACCGGGAGAGGTTTTCAGACCTCATGTCTTTTCATCGTCCAAGAAACCGAAATCTTTAGTTATCATTCTCGATGGATTAGACCAATGCATCGACCCTTCTTCGCAAATCGAGCTTATTCGGCTAATTGATGCTTACATTCGTAAACCCAAGGCAAAGTGTCCGTTTCGATGGATCATAGCTGGGCGTCTGGTGCCTCGCTGGTTGGAAATCGTTTCGAAGCCGAATAATCAATATGTGGAGATGACTATCGACGATGACGAAGCGAAGGAGGATATCAAAGTACACGTACTAAATTCTGGTTTTCGCGATATCCGTCGGCGATTTCCAAATTCGTTCAGGGAGGACGGAAATGGTTGTGAAAAGTGGCCTACTAAAACACAGGAAAGTAAGCTGGCGGAGGAGGCGTCGGGATACTTTATGGTGGCATCTTGTATGCTTCAATTTATTGCGGATGAAACCCGCCAGGATCCGAAAGGACAACTGGTGCGCTGCTTGGAGTTCCTTAACGACTCTGGTTATCGGAGAGAGGGTAATCCTCTCTCCGCTTTATATTCCGTCTACCAGCAGATCTTATCTGACATCCGTCCGGCTGTTGTTGCAGCAACAACCTGTATCCTTCAAATAATCGCAGTCAAGTCAGACGACCGTGTATTTCAAGCGCAAAGTGTTGCTGGCTCCCTCAACATGGATCTATCCATCCTCTCCTGCGCACTAGATGAGCTGCGGTCAGTCCTCAAGATATCCCCTACCATATCTCAAACTAGCACAATTGAGTTTTACCACACTTCCTTTGCCGAATTTTTGCAGCATCGTGTAGACTCGTCAAGGATAAAATCCCTTTCTCATTTACAACAAGTCTTGGCTGATTGCTCTGCAGACGGTAACGTGAATCTGAGTGAGTCGACACTCGGACCGGTTATTATACATTCTGATGTTAGGATTAGGCATGGAAATACTGTTACCTATCGCAATGATGCAGGCAGATTTTGATTCTCCTTCTCGTTATCCTCCTCCCCAGTGTCATCCAGGCACTCGCACTCTGATCAAACGACGAACGTTTATTTGGCTTACCGACCCTGACTGTTCAGAGCGTATACTTTGGATCACCGGACCTCTTGGAGTGGGTAAATCTACATTTGCTCAATTTCTCGCAGAATTTTGCCATCGAACTGCTCGACTCGGCGCGTCTATTTTCTTTTCCTGTTCCCTAGAAGGCAATGAGAAGGCTCAGAGAGTTGTTCCCACTCTGGCATGCCAACTTGCTGCGAGATTCCCAGAATACAAGGTCCTAATTAATGCTCGACTATTGGCAGATCCTGCCTTAACAGAAAAAAACTTGTGCGACCAGTTTTATTATCTATTTGCGCTTCCCCTTGAGGAACTACAGAAAGATCGACGGCTTTTCAGCCCACAGAATCCGCTGGTCATAATTTTAGATGGACTTGATGTCTGTGGAAATAGATCCGCTCAGATTGAGCTTACTAGGCTTATCTCTGAATTTGCCAAGCACAAGTCCGCGGCAGCAGGACTATTTTGGATTATCTGCAGTCGTCCAGAGCCGCATGTGAAGAAGATCATATGGAGAATGACTGTACAGTCTCTGTGTCGACATGAACAACAACTGTTGATTGAAGACGGTGAAGCCAGGGACGATGTCGAATTAATGCTCCACGACGGTTTCTACGAAATCCGGAAACGATATTTTTTCCGCTTTGGACCTGTAGAGACATGGCCAACCGATATTCATTGGCACCTCTTGAAAGATGCCTCATCGGGTTTTTTGATGTTTGCCTCATGCATTCTCAAATATGTCGGAGATGATGATCAGAGAGATTGATGATTCACTCGTCCCTCACACGCTTCATCCGTTTCACGCCCTTGATGTTCTTTATGAAGAGATTCTTCTTTCTATAATCCCTGAGATTCAACATACCACATTACGCATTCTTAGCTTATGTGTTCATGCTTCCCCTCATGGTCTTTTCGTTCAAGAGGCCATGGCTTTCCTTGATATAGACCGATCTACGGTGGATCGTGCTCTCCAGAATTTACACTCTGTAGTCAATATCTCTTCTCCTGGAACAGACGAAGAGTGTTTTCACTTCTTTCACCACTCCTTCCCAGACTTTCTCCAGGATACAAAACGTTCTGGTTGGATTGCGTGCGAGATTAACATGGAGATGGTAGAGGGGGCGTCGACTACACAAGTACCATCGGGTTCTGGGACCACTCTCGACAAAGGAAAAGGGAGGGCAATTCCAGAATCTCGATTGCCCTGCCGTGGGTTCCCCGTGAGCGGTAGTGGTAGCATGGTGGAGTAGTGATTGATTTTGGTTTTCTTTACTGATACCCTAGTCACTTTTTTTTTAAATCAATGACCGTGGTAGCTACAACGTAGCTACTTACATATAGAAGAGAGAGAGAGAAAAAGAAAATTAAAAGAAGAGAGCAATTAAACTTGAGGAACACTACAAAATGACTTAAAGACACCCTATCAGGATTCCAATACTTGTTAAATCTTCTACACTCATGAAGTATATGTCATCTTGATTCAATTGGATAATTTTTGCATGGACAACTGAAATTTTCTCTCAGGAAAAATCTCAGATAATATTCACCTATGGGAGCATGATTTGTGATAGCTCTAGTGGCTCTTGCACACAGCGAGTTTGAGTAGCTGACTAATTTGAGCCAAGATCTGCCTTTCATATAATTGGGCTTGATAGGAAGATGATCATCATCTAGTAGTTTGAGAAAGTGGTTTCCTTTGAAATCTGACACTTGAAAAGTCATTTACTAATTTCATATAATTGAGTCACATTCTTCTTTCATGCTAAAATCCCATGATGATTTACATGGAAGGATGGGAGTGAGGTTGAACTGTTTTGTTTCTTTGTCAACAATTGCATGGAGAGCCCATTTATCCTTGCTTGGACAATCCCAGAATTCAATAGAATTTTGCGAATTCTTATTGAAAAAAGCCCTGAGATCTTGAGCTATAGCAATAGATTGAAGTTGGTAGGTGTTAGAAAAAACAGAGTGTACAGCACTATGGTGCAGTGTGGACAACTGGCAACTACTTACCTGTGGTGTATACTTCTATGGAGAGCTAAAGGGGAGCAACAAAGAGAGATAAGTAGTATTAGTTGGAGGTTGACCTCACTATGTAAATTTTTCTATCAACTACCTAATTAGGACTATTAATCATGGACCATGCACTTATTAAGCAGAGTGCTTTGCAACACACTCTCTTACTTAAGGCTTTAGCTGTTAAGTAATAGAAGTAAAAGTAGATGAGCTCAGAGTATCTCTAAGCTAAGAGATGGATGGAAATGACTGAATAGGACTTGATCAAGGTTTTTAGTCAGAATATTAGTAGAGTTCTCCTTCCTATCAATATGATATCTTTAAGATTTTTGGAAATTGGGCAAGACTCTGTTACATGTTGTGCTAAGAGAAAGCAAATTTGCTTTACTCTCTCTTCTTTTGCAAGATATGCTAAGTAGCTAGTGATGGCTGGCTCAGCTGATTCACTTATAGGAGATAGAGTATTTATTCTACTTCTATCATTATCAACAATGATTAGATATTTGCCTTCCCATTGGATATTATATGGAGTTCCATTTATCTCAATAATATTGTCAGATGAGTTGTATGGGTGATTAACTCTGTTTATTCTTACTATCCTAGACAGTAGATTATCAGAAAAATGTTGTATACTCTGATGGATCCTTCATGATTCCTGACAAGTATTTTCATATCTATTATGAGCCATAAAGGGTTTTGCAGAATAGGTTTTGCAGAATATTAGTAAAATATTCTTATTCTCCATAAATATTTCCTTCTCTAAAGAGTATCTAAGTTTAACACTTGGATCTCCTCAACTTAGAACCTTCTTGTGGTGTCTATAGAATAGGTTGCAAAGGACATTGAGGGCTGGGTGGTTGTATCTCAACATCAGAGTCAACATCATTTGTTTCTTTAATTTCTACTATGGGCTTTTTAGGCCCTGGAGTAGGTGGGAAAGAAGTAGACTTAT
>Ga0157363_1001350_pt1 | contig 20353 bp, 13 predicted proteins | sample AttsexASBM1_FD_111477 | JGI IMG/M metagenome (GOLD analysis project Ga0157363, IMG submission 111477) | Fungus gardens microbial communities from leaf cutter ant in Ribeirão Preto, State of São Paulo, Brazil - Atta sexdens ASBM1 | ecosystem: Host-associated > Fungi > Mycelium > Unclassified ... | reverse complement strand
TTTTTACAGATAGTATGTGGTAGAACCCAACACTTGCAAGCTATTCATAGAATAAAACACATTTTCACAATTTTGGCACTAACAACGTTTTACCGTGGCTTGTCTCATATATTTATAATGACTGCCAAAAGTTTTCGACTAAGTATTTTATTGTATAACAAATCTTAATAAATAAAGAGATCTAATCGAATACTTAATATGTTCTAATATTTAAAATATCGTATTTTTAAATTGATTATAACAAGAATTTTATTAACTTATAAACAGAAAGCAGATTGACAAAAATTATCGTAAAATTATATATTAGCCAAAAAATTTTGGCAGTCACTGCCAAAATTTTATAATGAAAACAACTTCTATTACTCGTAATTCGAAAACTTTTTCAACGTTTCTATGTCAAAGTAAATAACTCTTTTTCATATATTCGTCGTCATTATATAGCTTTTGTAGTTACGGTATATCCAGTGTATCCTTCTCGACGCTTCAATTATCAAACGGTAATTATGCGTCACGAACACTATGGACTCCACAGTACCCTATCCCACTTCGCATCGCGAAATCGAAACGTCGAGCTTCTGATAATTCAAAGGGGCCGATGTGTTTCGCTCTCCAGTCTTTGATCGCGATGGATCGATCGGAGCTTCAGCTTGGTTGCACGCTGTTAGGCACAACTCTCAAACCAATACTCACTTTTAGACAATAGATAATTTGACGCGGCAGAAGGCCGCTCGAGGATAATTTTGTCTCGTGTCTACGACATTGAGGCACGAAGCCACAAAATTTACAACCGTTTCAAATCTTGGTTTCAGGTTCTCTTTCAAAGCCAGTTTGAGTTCTCGCAATCTCTCTTTCTTTCTTTCCTTTCCCTCTCTCCTTCTTCCTCTCTCTCTCTCTCTCTCTCTCTCTCTTTCTCTCTCTCTCGACTTGCATACCGCGTACAGGTTCGCGGCAGGGCAGCCTCTACCTGCATTCCAATCTACCCGGTCGACCTCATTCCGCCATTATACTATTTCGTTCGGTCTGTCGACTATCTCGCGTTCTCTCAAATATCGTCTCTTGCGCGTTTGTTCGCGCGAGAGTGAGTTTTCGGAACCGAATTATGTCACACGACGTCGCGTCCTGTCCCTGACATTGCACTTCCGATTCGAAGTTTGTTCCTTCGATATTTCCGCGGCATTCTCTGCTACCACAAACATAATTCAGTTTTGTATCTGTGATTATTAACATTTATTAACATTTGAGAAGAAAAAAAATTATCGGTATAAAATACAAACATCGTTAGTCGCGAGGTCACTTAAATAAATTAAATTAGTTTGAATTTTTTTAATGATGCTAGTTTTTATATTGAAAGAGAAAGAAAGAAGATTTCTATTGCGATAAGGATTAACTAACTCTTCGTAAGCACATATAGAAGAACTGCGGAACTCTTCTTTATTTTTCTAAGAAAACTGTAGAACTAGAACTTAAAAAATAGAATTCGTTCTAACTTCACAGATCCATATAAATTTGGATTGCGAAGTTAATATGCCTTTCTATTAAATAAAATAATGGCAGTTCAAACAGCACTCTCTCTCATTCTCTCTTTTCATAGTTCTACAATTCCTTATAAAAATAAAAAAAAGTTCTGCAATTTTTGTCTACTCCGTAGACACACTGGGTCGTTTTTATTTGGCCTAATTTGTTTACTGCTTTAGATTTCAAAAAATCCAAAAAGATTCAGGATTACGTTTTTACCTCTCTGTTACATTACTAGATAATTATTTAATTCAAATGTTAAAACCTTTATTTAATAAAAATTGAAATTGACGCTAAGAAATTTGAGAGTGAAATTTCGTTTGGATAAAAAAAAGATCCAGTCTTTTAATGATACCGAGATGAGACCATCGAAGAAACGCTAAATTTCAACTATTAACTTTTGGTAGATGTGTTTTTTTAAATAATCTCGATATTAATTTGTCCGATATTGTTCATTTTGTAAGTAAAGTCTTCCGGTAGCGATTGACCATTCTGTGTAATGGATCCACTCTCTCTGTCTCCTGGCATTATGACATCGACAATCGTATTCATTATGACCGATTCGATCACTGTCAGCAGCAGGCAAGTAGATACCATCGAGAACTGTATATCGATATTCATTATCTATTACGTTATCCTGATCGGGTGCTCGGTCATTCGCCAAATGCATTCGTATACGTCATAAATCAACTGCTGCGAAAATATTAACTCTCTCGACCGCACACGTGACACGGATATTTCACGATGAAGCGATCGCACGCGTGTTACTTTACACCGCGTTACAGCGCGATTGCAGTTTTACTTTGGACGTTGATGGATCGGTATAACTCGATGACGGATTATTCGCTCGGTGGCTGTTGTTTCGATAAAAATTTTTCCTTTTCAGAAGACCGGCCGATCATTATTATTTTAATCCGCGACAATTAAATAGACAGTGAAATATTATTCGAGCAGTAAAGAAATATAAAATCATTCAACAATGAAGAGAATATATGTACAATAATAACAATGATAAGACAAATATTATCCATGATGTTCATGATAAACATCGATAAAGTAATTATTAACTATGAGATAAAATTACAACCCGATTAAATTTGCTTTAATATATTAATTAATGTCCCAATTAATATATCCTGAAAACATCGCAGACATATAATTTGATATTTTATCTGAAATATTAAATTTAAAATTTACATCGTGTAAATGAATATTTTCATTTTATTTATTTATGGATATTTAAGCTTTTCAAAAATAAATTACAATTCTTTCACCAAAGTTTAAGATCTACGTTCGTATTTACGTTCGTAACATTATCGAAAACATTCACATTTAGTGTATCAAAAATAAAATTATTAAATGAGTTAAATAAAGTCATCACTTGTGAAATTAGAAACCTGTTCTACAGGTGCGACATAACGACACAGAAAGGAGAATCACCTGTTAATTGCTGGTATATGTGCGACATAACTGAACATAATACAAGCTATGATAATCGATAAATTCCTTAATGAGCCAATAGATACGTGATCACCGAACTGCTCCAGAGCGACTTGCACAAGATCATCGTGAGCCCACAGCATCTCAGCCCGGACCACATCAAGGTCTTCCTTTATCAGATCCTACGAGGTGAGTTACAGCAGCTTTAACATATCACGTTCTTTTTATTGCGCGTGTAATGATACGGATGGGAATTTTTTAAAACGAAGAAGCCAAAGAGTACAAAGGTATATCACGATGTGCTTTTAAAATTTACAGCGTATTTTAGCGTAACAATATATTTATGTGCTTATATAGATATTTATTACGTTATATTATAATTTTTTATACAGAATGATGCATTTTTAATGTCAATCTTAAATTAAATATAGTGAAAAAGTGCAATGTAGACGGATAACTAGTAGGTCAGCTCGATTAAAACATAATGCGCGTATTCTTGTCAGGAAATGAAAATCTATAAAAAAAACGAAGGTATGAAGGGATGAAAAAGTTCGAAGTTAGAGCTCTCGGGACGGCGAAGATGCCGGTCCAGTCTCTTTTGACGATCTCTCAGGAGTCGTTGAGGTCGAGATTTCGAGATAGTCTACCAGGTAACAGGAGGAGGAAAGGTGGCGAACAGGATATGGGGGTTGGATGCAAGAAACGAGATGAGAATGGCGAAGGACGAGGGAAAAGTCGGCGGTTGTAAAAATCCACGAGCGGCATATTGCCTCCGTCGCCGCGTCGTCGTCGGGCGATGGTTAGATAGGGGGTGGCGGAATGGAGGAGGTTGGGTGTCAGTGGGAGTAGTGGGGGCGGGAGAACTGGGATAAACAGGATCGTTTCTATTCATCCCTCGGGATCATCCCGGGATCTCGACGCTCCTATATCGTCCTTACATTGTCTGGCTTGCCGAATTACTCGTTTCCTCCCCCTTTTCTCCATCCGTTCTGTCTCTTTTTGGACTTGAAAAATGTTCATTCGCCCTTTTCGTAATTCTCATTTGTCTTTTTCTTTTGGTCGCTACCGTCACTATTTTCCTCCTTTCATAAAACAAGCAACGTTATTCTCTCGCGACTCATTTTTTCATGTGATTGAAATTTGATTTGTTCAATAAAAAAATTATATAAAATTTAAAGATTCATATTCATATCAGGAATTCTTATAAAAATTGTGTTAGTGATATTATTGTTAAAATTTAACGCGACAATGTTACATGAAGGACCAACGCAATAAGACAAGTATAATATTTACAATTTTATTCTCCCTCTGTAGAGATATGAAAAACTTGAGATTCTTCTATGCGTTAGAAGTTGCATATTGCACCGTTGAGCGTAATTTTAATCAAAGGCACAGCGCGCGTGATTACATTTCATGGATGCGGAATTTTATTAGAAAACTGCCGTCCCTTTGTATTCCCTGCAAGCACGATTTGGCTATCCAAAAACGCGAGATAAACATCTCTCTCATCGAGCGAGCGAGAGAGAGAGAGAGAGAGAGAGAGAGAGAGAGAGAGAGCGGATCAAAGGGTGCGCTGGATTAAAAGGGCTCGACACGACATACAACACGGGAAAAAAGAAAGGCATCGTCTGAAAATGAAATTCCATTGCAATAATAGACAAATTTGAAAGTAGCTGTACTTATATGTTAATGCTAAAAACTTCTTAGTTAAAATCGCTTCTCAGATTTTCCTCTTTAATCAAATATTATTTTCAAATAATTTGAGAAATTTATTGGATTCCATATGGATCTATTGGATTTTGTTATGGTTTTTTTCCTGCTTCATAAAATAAAGATAACAAAATAACCCAAATATTGTATAAATACCTTTATAACTCTTTTATATTTTCATTTTCAAGAGATATTAAATCGGGATACGTGATGAGGCAATTATTTACGACGGACACAGTCGCAGATTTTTGATTGAACGTGAAAGAAATGGCAGCAGAGAAACAGAGAAAAGAAGAGAAAATCATCCTTTCGTACGATCGATTTTGCTTATATTGCAACAGAATGTGGCATTGGATGAGATGAAATGGCCGATAGAAAGAAAAAGAGGAAAGAGAAAATGGGATGAAGGAAAGAGAAGAGAAAAGAAGAAAAATGAGAGACGAATTGCAGCGCTGTAAATTCGTTACCCATCCTTCTCTCTTTGCATATACAGCACTTCTGAGCGATATTAGAACACATCTTATGATTTACCGCGTGCGCGATAAATAAATTCTCGCTGCCGATTGAACCGTTTTTCTAATTCCAAGCATTGCGATATTCATGTTGAGATGTTTACGAGAGAATTCACATAACGTTATATATTGCAATCATAGACGGAAAAGTCGGCGTTTGCAAATAGAAAATACATTCTATCTAGTTGCAATCAAACAAATCAAAGCCAGAGGCACGATGCTATTTCTCTTGTTAGATAGCGTGTGATCTAGTAAATTGGTAGAAATTCTGTGGTGCAGTTTTAATAAATTTACTAAATCGCCTTTGTGTGGTGTAAGATCGAAAATGAACCAATCTAGGATAAAAAATTCTAATTTAGAAATAGATCAAAAATACGTCAATTAAGAAAAAAAGAAAATTTTTTTGTGCCGTTTTTTTGATGATCGAATTACAATTGATTCTCTCGCGAATATATATCTTTCTGCGGCCGAGTATATCCTTTAGCTTCTATTATAAAAAATATAAAAGACATGGCGGACAGGCGCAAAGGGGATAGCTACGTTAATTCATCATTCGTCGTGTCATCACTTTTGTTTCTCCTTCAGCCGGTTGTTTTCGAGGATAATTTGTCACGACAGGTTCCGCCGCATCTCATGCTTTCCCCTTCTTCTCTCTTGCCACGAAGGATGCAACTCGAATCGCGCGATAACAGTGAAGGCGAAGGAGAACTCGTGTTCACCCTTTGCTTCCGCTCTCAGTCGAAAAGAGCAGAAAGGAGGTTTGTGGCGCAACTAGTGCAACGCGAATGCACATTATGCGCTGGCCAACCGAGGCGCATCGTCGCGAATAGTAATTTTTCCCCGTTTTCTCATTATTAAGATCTTTCTAATTTCGTCACGGGCGACGTCTTCGTCTTGTTTTTCTTTTCTTCATTTTTTTTCCTCTCCTGTCGTGATGAGATAGTTACTTCTAAAATTACTGTCTTCGATACTCCTGAGCAAGCACGAGAAGAAATGGTGTCTCGATGTAACGTAATGTGATTGGAATGACTCTCGAGGCGAAATTGCGTTGCGAGTCATGTGGAATTATCTTGGAGATACTAGGGATTTGTAATGTAGATAACGAATGAATCGAGTAGTCCGGAGAGAGAGAGAAAAAAAACGATTTAAAAAATTCAGTGTGATAAAACAATTGGCATAATTATACAATTAAAGTAGAAAATCTTGCACGTAGGTGTGACAAATATAATATTTTTTTCTTAATTAAATTCAATGCTATTCTAATTTTATATTATTCTTAATATAAATCCTTTGAAACTTTCGCGCGTTGAACTAGATTTAATTTATACATCCCAACTAATAATATTTTTCAGATAAAATTATGAAAATCTCAAATAAATAGTAAAATAAATAGTAAAATAAAAATACTTGAATATTTTTTACGTTCGTTTTGAAACTTGAATTTATATCTCTACTTATATCTCTAGCGCAGCATACAAATCAGGATCAAGTGACTGAAATAATAATGCATTCGCTTAACGTATCTCTGAATTGCGCATTTGCTGCAAGACAGCGACATCTCTTGATAAGCCTTGCTAATAGACATCTTATCGCGATTTTTCTTATTCTATAAATTGCCATGTGGCCAAAAATAAAAATAAATATTTGTCAATATCGGTTGCTCTCTTGATCATGTTCATGGATCGATGTTCGTTTGAATCCGAGTTTATTCTCTGAATTCGTTCGAGCTTCTGCATGCTTCAGCGGTACATATCTCAAAGACGCATCATAAACCGGAAAATTGAGCAACATATATTTTCGATATATCCGACATATAAACTGCCCGTTTACTGCGAGTTGCGAATCATCGATCGCAATGTGTAATTTTCAGCGTTTTGGCTTGAAGCTTCAGAATTAACTAAGATAAGATTGCAGCGATACAGGAGAAGAGAGGAGACTTGATAATGTCTATTAGTCACTCAATGAAATACGCAACATTTCAACAATTTTTTAAATATTTTTTTTAATATTTATTTTTTATGTATTTTCTTTAATTTAAAAAAAAATGAAAAAAGATGATCATTTGTGACATGACTGCCTATATCGATAATATTAAGAAGTAGGAGGAAAAGACGATTCTCGATAACGAAATTCTGTGAATCTTCTCATGTTAACTTGTCGCGGGTCCGTTCCGAACTTTCTCACCCAGTATAACGCGACGCGTAAAGCTCGACAAATAGAACAGAAAACAGCTCTTCTCTTGACTGGTCCGAAACCAGTCCTGCCGCTGCCCATTCGTGACCCCGGATCCCGTCATCCGGTCGACTCTGGCTTCTTCTCTAACTACCTCACCACCTCCTGCCCCTTCGTTCTGCGTCCTCCTACCTCCTTCCTCTGCTCCCTTTGCCGGTCGCGACGTTTTAATTAAGGAGCAATATCTTTTTGAAGAGAAATCGTGGCGTTTCTCTTTTTAATCTATTTAGAAAGCGGATACTAACATTGTGTAACAACAAATCAATATCTTGCAACAGGAACAACTGATACCGTTCTGTAGAGCGAAAACGGAAGGAAGGGAGGAAATGTATTTTTAAATGGATAAATAATATCGGAGGATTTAATAAAGAATTTAATTCAATTTCGACGAGAACTGCATGCATTGTAAAACTGTGCTCAAGTGGATCTTCCTTCTGTATTACATATTCTTGAATTAATTGATCTAATTCTAATGATCGATTTTGTTAATTTCATTTAAATATATAGACTTTTGGCCAACCATTAAAAATATAGCATTAAAAAATTTAAAAAAGAATGCGAACGTAAAAAATATGGAATACTATAATTACGATATGCAAATCTTTATTTCCCGACTTTCGACATTGTTTTCAAACAATTAACTTTCTACATAAACTTATATATATATATTTTATAATATTAAAAAAACACGAGATTTCAAATTATTAAATTTACTATAAATTAATTAATTTTCTCTAAGCAAATGCACTTTAGGAATTTTTAATCTGTAATTACAAGATTATATGTGTTAGAGCGATTTGTAGTAATAATAATTCCATGTAGGCTATGATATGTGTCGCGCGGTATGTCTGACTTCACCGATTTGTACGCTTGTACTACTTGCCAGTGGTTGCGATCAACGTCAAACGAATCTTAATGAGCGAATTACACGGCGTATAATCTCGTTTGCAGTTAAGTGTAACGCGTAACATAAAGAAGTAAGGAGAAAGAGAAAGAGGAGGAGGAAGAAACAAACAAAATAATTTAATTAAATACCGGCGCATTTTACGCATAAGCAAGCAAGATAATGTTTTTACTTTAAATTAACGCGAAATTGAAGGAAGTAATAAGAAATCATCTTGCATTGTTGTATTAAATCATCTGTCCAAATAAATAATTTGACGATATATTTTTTTAAAATTCGTTAACTATAATAATAATAATTACGATATATTTTATCGAAAAAATTGTATTCTTTACTTAAGAATATCTCACTTATAGTATGTTTTCCTCTAAAATAAGCGCCAAAACGACTCTCTTCATTTAAGAGGAAAATCATCTAATAAATTATCGTATTCTTAATATAAGAACGTACAGAATGTCTTATTTTAAACGATGATCTCAAATATCTTTTGAACAATACACTTTAAAGAAAAATGTTTTAGACAAAGGTTGCATGGTTTTAAGGGAGATCATCAAAAACCGCGTATAGCGATCGTCTTCGCTAATCAAGAATACATTATTAAGTTAAGAAGAAATATTACGTACGTTTTTTTTTTAAGAATATAATTTTTTCGGTGTAATATTATGCAATAAATTATTAATTTCAGTAAATTTTAAAAAATTATTCAAAATTTACGTAGGCGTAATTGATCCACTTCTCTTTATCAAGATATTATCTAGATATGTAAATTCTCTTATTCTATAATTAGTCCTCTTTATTTCACGAACGAGGACTGTCATTTCTCCCGAATCGCTACCTCGAGTCGAGCCTGAAGTCAACGAAGTTAATAATTCAAAGTCCCGCTCTCGAGAGCAAATATTAGCACATTCTCTTCAGTTGCCTGTCATTCTTCTACATCGTATATTAACAAGCACCGACATTAAATCGGCTGGAACTTCGCCAGAGCGAATCCTCTTGGCTTTAAGTTTTCGTTGCACGTGCGCGAGTCACGTGCAGCGACATATAGATTTATCAAATTTTTAGTTCAATTTCCCACACCATATTCCGCCCTTAAGTTATTCCACAGCCTAAATCTTTATTTTGTACTAAAAATTTGTTTTATTTAATTTTATCGAAATCGTTTTTTAATATTTTATTTTTATTATTTAATAAAATAATTTAATTTATTATATTGATAATGTATAATTTATGTATTGTATATAATACAGTTTTGGTACGATACATGTTACGAAATTAATTAAGAAATAAAAGTATCTATGAAGTATAATCATATTTTGGATAAAGACAAAATAAAATGAGTAAAATTGATTTGATTAAAAAACAAATAAATGAACGAACTATAAATTTGATATAAAAGGCTTGAACTTCCTTAGATGATAAATTTATAATAAAAATGTAATACTTTTCTTTTCTCACCTGTGTATAATTTAACTTAATTTTTATTCACGCAATAGGTTTTTTACTCGTTTTCGAAATTACCTTTGATATACCTCAATTTATGTATTGATACCCTCAGTCTACGATCTAATTTGACGTTAAATGTAGTACACGAAGGCAAGACGCATAGCGGAAACAGGTCGATGTGATGCAATGTACATAAGTACGTACACGTATGCGCGCACATGTTGTTAATTAAATTCAACGTCTGATCGAAATTGACTTAATCGACAACAGGTGTATCGATCAAGGATAATATTCTGAGAACGACGTGGCTATATGCACGCCATGAAGTTGAATTCTTAATCATAAGCACGCGATAGAAGCTATGATGTAAATTATACGATATTCATTAAACAGAATAATATGATGTATGTCAATATATTCGGAAAGAATTGTCCAATTATTAACAGATTAAAGTACACAATTGCGGAAACAAAACAAAATCAGAAAACTAGAAGTTATTTAGAAAGGCAAGAATGCATATATTATAATAAAAGTAAATTATGAAATTATATATCAATTATTTTACATGTCGAGATTTTTTAATTTTAAAAAATTTTTACTTCTGAATATTTTCGTACGTTTTCTAATTCTAATTTTTGCGAATTTTAATCTAAATCTATATTATATTTCTGAATTTTTGCATAACAAAGTAATTTTGTCACGTATATGACAAGATTCCGAAATTGGGAAGAATTGACGAGCTGGCTGGCGCGCTTTATGGGATATAAGAGAGACGAAACTTTAGGAAGACGAGCGAAATTTCGACGGAAGTGCTTGTGACGAGCACATCGCTCTCGGCGATTTACAACGTCGCCGGCATTAGTGACGATATTAAGTCTGTTTTTTTTTGTAATTGAACTGTATGTAATTAAATGGTACTTTTGGGACTTTAAATAAGATAGGTATACGTTTGATATTTGGCGAAAAAGAGCGAGAAAGAGAGTTCTAGGAACAGACAATAGATACTATTGCGTTATATTAGATCTGTATTTTATTATCCTGCACACTCTAAATTTTTTGCAGTGAAATCTCATTTCAAGAGAGTGAAAATATAATCATCCAGAAAAGTGAAAATATTTCACTTCTTGAAAAAGAGTGACAATTTTCACTTTTTTTAGAATGAAAATTGTCACTCTTTTTCAAGAAATGACGGGTGGTTGTATTTTCATTTTCTTGAAGTGAAATTTCACTGCATGAAATTTAAAGTGTAGTGTACTGCGCTAGAACTCTCTCGCTTTTGCCAAGAATTAAACATGTACCCATTTCACTTCAACTTTCAAAAGTGTACACGGAGTTCAGCCACAGAAAACACAAACCCATTGTTACGACTCGATGTGCGAGAACCGTCCCAGCATCACTTCGCGAACTCCGACGCGTGACAGGAAGCCGCGCGACAGCGCTCATTATACGAATCCTTTTCTATCTCCTCTCCACGAGATAAATTACTCGGTGGGGATTAACGCGACGAGGTGATTAATCGCACGTTGGCTGATTACTGCCCATTAACGGACTTCCCCATCGTTCTCGAAGTCCTCAACGCGAATCGCTTTTTTACCGAGCGATCCCGCTTTTGCGATTCTATTGGCTCGTAAGGAAAAACGGATGGGTGTTCGATGCTCCAATGTTCGCGATAGCATTGCACGACGGATCTCTCGCGCATTTACAAAAATTCTTCTCTCGCAAATGTCGAGATAATACGAATTTTATGAGTACAAACGGATCTAAATGGATGCGCGACTACGCGCTGTGCCAAGACAATCTCAGGTGGTTGCATGCGTGCAACGCGGTTATCGGCCTCGCTGAAAATAAGTTCGCGTGGTGAGGCTTCTTGTTTACAGCAGGCAGCGGCACGATTCCGATGACGTGGCGGCGGGACACGAGTATCAAAATTAACCGCGAGTAGCGTCGCGACGTCGAGCGTTTATGCTACGACGCACTATACTACGCAGCGTTATACTTGTAATCTTATCGCAGATATTTAAATTTTGCTTCAATTACACCCGATTATATTAAATATTTACATACATTGAAAGAAAAGATTGGTTGCTGCAACAATTTAGATAGTAAAATATGGCATTTTTAGTCGGCTGCAATAATCAGTTGCGTTAGTTTATCGAAATCATATACTGACATTGCGGATAGGCTAACGCAAATAAAAATTTGCTGCTACAACCAAAAACTGGTTGCTGTAGCCGATTAAAAATGCTATGCCATATTTTACAATCTAAATTGTTGCAGCAACCTTGTTTTTCAATGTATACAATGGAATTTTATTCGTATAAATGTGATATGAAATCACTACGCAAAAGATAGAATATTAATATTTGTACGCTCTAAAAAATATCAGTGTGGATTTAATCTCTATTATGGATTTATCACACATATGATGCCTATATTCTCACTTGTGTTAGTATTAATATTAACATTAACACAACATGATATGGATTTAAAACCCATATGGTGTTGAATGCGCATTATATTGGTGTTAATATTAACACCAACATAAAATTATATAGACACTGCTGTTTTTTAGAGTGTAATATTCGAGCACATTTTTCATTGTATTTTATTTATTTAATAGAATGTAACTCCATAATAAATCTTTATGCACTCAGTGTGTATGAAATATAAATAACTTACTCGTTGAAATATTTTAAAAAATTAAACTGGAACTCGAGATGAAACGATGAAGTACTATTCAATTATTCGAAGATATGCTCAAGATTATTGCTGGAACGATCACGAATTACATTTTGCTTCGATCGGGCTGCCATTGTCGGGTTCATCGCACCTGATATCACGGCATTCTCGTTGGCTGAATTCTTTATTTCTTCTCCCATTTGGCCGACGAACGAGGTCAAGCGATTACCGACGTACGAAAGTCAAGGCCTCTCTTCGGGAGACCCGGTCTCGTCTCGGTTATCGACTCCGAGGTTGTCGGCAACCTTCTTTCAACGAGGATGACATGAGCAGACAGATCAGACAGATCATACCGGTAATTCGTGAATACTTGAAGAAAAAAACTGGCTTAGAGACAAGAATAAACCTACGCGACCGGTTTTTCATATTCTTTAATCTCTTTGAAGAGAGTTGCTCTCTTGTTAATAAATGTAATGATAATAATTACGTTTGAGATACTTTAAAGAATAAAAATATATAAATGAAAATGTACGAATAAATGATAAGATTGTCTTCAGTCATATTGACTAGACTTTTTCGTAAAAAACTCTATTGATTTTTGACTCATTGATATCGTTCGAACTTTTTGTCACATCCAATCATCGATTAATTAGCGCGATGTTCAATTAAATTAATTCAGTTACCGTGGGATGTGAAAAAAAAAAGAAATGGAGAGAGAAGAAAGGTGATCAAATACACACGAAGTCAAATGAAAATAACTGTAACTCTTCATCGAGCAACTCGTCCGTAACTGGACAGCATTAATTAACTTCCTCTATCTCGTTTTTTCTTTTGCATTAATCGGAAAAAATAACGTTTTTGTTTCGCGGTTGCATTATCGGCGTGGCAAAATGACGCGCGCGTGAAATCACGTTGATTACGAAGGGAGTACACGAGTCAGCTAATTTCATTGATAAAGGACATTAAATAATTGGGATATTCATAAGTGGCTCGCTGATGGACTTTAATTAGCAGGCGTTTCCGCACGTGCACCGCTAGTTAATTGCTCGATATAACTGAATTCACAATTTATTCTGCAGCTCGCCGGATTTTATCGTAGACAGCGATAAAGTTGACTTATAATGTGTGATCGACACAATATCATTACAAATGCAGACTCTAACGAGGACTAAAAGATATTTTTTTGTCGTATAATATTCCAATAGAATGCAATAGTGAATTCTGTGGATTAATTAGAAACTAATTAAGAGATTTGAACGTGCGAATTCTACACGATATCATTAACTAGTTTCAATCGCTTATAATATTTTGCATTTATATAAAACGCACATTTTTTTATTTATTATATACCTAAAAGATCTCGTTTAATGATCTCGTTTTTATATTGAAACTTTCGAATGTATTTAATCTTTGGATCATCCTTTGATATTGTTTGTTTGTAGAAAATTCTATGTATCTTTTAGGAAGAATTTTTTCTTTCTATATTTTTATATTTTTTAATACATTAAAAAAATTTAAGACTAAATATCGTAATATTGGTCTCTCTCTCTCTCTCTTTAATGAAATTTTTAAGTTACAAAACTTTTAAAATATATTAATGTCATGAAGGACTATTTTGAAAGATAAAATATAATAATTTGTTATCTGAAATATCTGCGTTTTTTTATTGCTGCAATCCGAGGGCTTCAATGTCAGATGTTTATTATACATTATATCTAAACTTTATTTCAATTTGTGCAAATTTGCTATATTCACTGTCATCTAGTCATTGAAGCTTTCCTTTTAAACGCTGAATATTTTTCTTATTGAAAAGAAGGAAAAGAATACGAATTCATCTGTAATAATTTAATATTCGATTAAGCGGTGCAGCTCAGCGGTTAAATGAATTTTTTACGCTGCTTAAACAAGCGCACGCAAAAATTCCGGCTTGATGGGGGGGCGAGAGAGAGAGAGAGAGAGAGAGAGAGAGAGAGAGAAAACGAGAAAGAGAGAAAGAGAACTTTCGGGATGCGAGTTAATCGCGTGCGAACGGATACGATAATAAGAGCGAGCATACAGCAAACCCGGACGAGGGACTTTAATTAAGACGAGGCGGACTCCCCCGATCTCACTAGTCAACCCCCAGACGACGGATTACCTCCAGTAATATTATCGAGTTTTATTGCCGCGAAGACTAAGCCTCGAATGTATTTGCAGCGTGACTCACATTCAGAGCGATGATTGGATGTAATTCTGAAAACAATCCTATAGTTTTGGGACATATGTGTATATATAATAAATTATATAAGTTATATATAAGTCAAATATATTTGGGGGGAAATCCAAATAGATCAAGTTCGTTAAACCGCTTTCTTTCGTCTAATTTTATTTCATTACGCACGTCTACGAAGATATTCCGTAATAATCAATTTTCCGATAATTTGCTGTCACATCATAACGATCTGTTCCCTGAACGATCCTCTTTCAATTTAAACGAACACTTTAAAAGAAAGACTGTGATCGAACGTTCGGCCAACTAACTTGCCAATATGGTGTACCTTAAAATACCGTACCTTTTTTCAACATGTTTCTTCTGAATCAACTTAAACGAACGGCAAAGTCAATTCGTTGACAGGGATGGATCGGGGAAACAACTAAAGGAATCTCGTTACGGCCCTGTCTATTTCTCGCTTCTCCACATCCATTCTTGTACGAAAGAGATATTGTTGCTTTAAAGTAAAGCGTGGAAACAGAAGCAAACGAAAGGAACTTTCGCGGAAACCTCTATGAGTTACCATCACCCGATTTTCCATCATTAAGACTAGATTGTTCTTTCGGTAAACTTCAGTTCATTGTTCTTACTCTCTTACTTTTATATTCTTACTCTTTTACTCTTTTGTTTATCCCGAGGTTTATATCCAATAAATTATAGTTTATCTAAAGATGGAACAACCGATTATTTTCCTAAATAAATTAATTTAAGAAATGAATCGATGAAATTACATTACATTATTTTTTCGAACTCTTCGTATATCGACTAATCAGTGCTGACTAATTAAAGCGTATCTCGTGCGTCACTCGTGTATTTATAAAACAAGTGAAGAATGCGATCGATTTGAAACGCCCCGATCGTTACTCCATGTTTACGGTATTTGTCAATCGATAACGGGACACAACAACGTTATGATTAATCGTTAAACTTGTCTGACCCTTTTCACAACGAAATAATCTATCAGCTATTAAATTCTTATATATTATAAATAATTTAATTCGGGCTTCAAGAAACTTATCTCTTTCACTAGCATCATCATTATTATCATCATCATTATTGTTATTATTATTATTTTCAAAACCTAATATGAAAACTATAAAAATAATGTTAAATTCTATTTATTTTATTTTATTTTATTATTTTTTGAATCCGTATAAATTTACTTTTTTAATATCGTGATGAGTTTATAATATTATTAAAGTTGCAATTTTTTATATTAAAAAATCACTTTTCCCGAAATTTCACAACATAAATTTGTAAATTTTAATTTTGTAATTTCTTTTAAACTCATTATTATTGGACTTATTATTATATTTCTCTTCATAATTACTAAATATAAATATATAACAGATCGATTAAAGAATCCGTAAAAACTTCTATGCTCCGCGTTGTTCCATTAAAAGGAGTAAATTCAGTTATTATTCATCACATTTGCGCTGCACGCAAATTCATATCGCGCTGCACGAATTTCATCGACGGGCATTTTCGACAAAATAATAACCGATTTTTGATTAAGCTTGATATAATCTTCGTTCCGAAGTGCTCCGAATTTTCATCAGCAAAAAGTGAGCCGGTCTGCATTTTGCTCGGGGCGAATTTTCATCGGCACGAAAATTGGGTTCACGTTGACACGACCGACGTGTCATGTCACAGCAGCGGCGTCTCTGATGTTTTGTCAGCTTGTCATGCTGTCGAGAAAAATTCTTCCATCGCTATCATTTTCGCAGTCTCATACGAGCGAGACGGCGCAACGACCTCGTGTCAATTTTCATCATCGATAAAAATCCCGCATCCGCATGATTAATATCCATCGGTACGTTGCTGTCATTTTTATCAAATTAATTAGCGAGCGAATCAAATTTAACTTTGACAATTTTTCTAACTAGAATTTCGAAGATTATCCAAAATTTGCAACTGTCTCTTTCACGAGACATGCGATTAAATTAATTCTTTATATTTTATCTTTATAAAAAGTTTTTGATACACCCTATATTTCTTATTATTATCTGATATAAAAAGTAATTTTAAGTTTTTGAAATTTGATACGATTAATAAGATGAGGTTATTCTGATTTCCAAAAGATCGATCTTTCCAAACAACAGTAGCGATCTATTTTGCGAAAAATTAATTTTAACTAACTAAAAGAATATTTAAAACCGATTTTTTTTGTAAAGAATTGCTTTTTTTGTTAACAAAGAAAGCTTTCGGAGCGATCTTTTTTTGCAAAAAATTGATTTTTAGCAAATTATTCTGGAGATAATACATTATTATACAGATTTATAATTTGGAACATATCATTATTTTCAGGCCTCAAGTACCTTCACTCGGCCCGAATTCTCCACAGGGACATCAAACCCGGAAATCTCTTAGTGAACAGCAATTGCGTACTAAAAGTAAGTCTCGCTCTAGATACATCAACTTGAATTCAAATATGATAAATATATAACAACTTTGAATATATCATATATTCTTCCCGATTGAACTCAATAGTGAGGAAATACAGATTAATTAAGGATCTGTTTGTCCGACGCTTAGATAGATGCTTTGTTCCAAATAGAAGCCATATTCTAAATTTAACTATCTAGTTCTATTCTCTCTATTTACGTTGAACGGCTAAGCGTACTAAGTGCCCTCTTTCTTCAGATCTGTGATTTTGGATTGGCCCGGGTGGCGGAACCCGACCAGAATGTTCACATGACCCAGGAAGTGGTGACACAGTATTATCGCGCGCCGGAAATTCTGATGGGCGCGCGACATTACACCGCTGCGGTGGACGTGTGGAGTGTCGGCTGCATCTTCGGCGAGCTCTTACGCCGCCGTATCCTCTTCCAGGCCCAAAGCCCTGTGCAACAGGTGAGTAAAAACGGACCCCAAAAATTTAGCTTGAGTCTAAAGAGCCTTATTCGCATGTTAAACTTGATTTACTCAAAAAGGACGATTTAGCTAAAATATATAAAAATTTAGCTATATATACATATATATTTGAAAATAACTTTGTTAGACCATCATAAACTAATTGTATAAGTTCAAACTAATTATTAGAATGTCAAAACTTTTTACATCACTTATTATGCTTGAACATCCTATATAATTATTTTGATGATCTAATAATATTATTTTCAGATCTGTTATCTTTAAATACTTCAGTAAAATCATTCTTGATGTGCATGATTCCGGTTATACGAGATATCAGTAAATATCCATCTCATATCCATTTCTATCAATGTAGATTAACTGTAACGGTTTAACTTATTTTTCATCTTTTTTAATTACCTATTGAAACATCGAAAAAATGAAGTAAATTGAATCGAGATTAAAATTAATATACATTGGTAAAAATAGGTATTAGTTAGATATCGTGAGTATTTCACATCGAGGATTATCTTTAACTAAGCAATGAAAAAAACGTGCCTTCTATCTTGGTCTCAGCTCGAATTAATTACGGAGCTGCTGGGTTCACCCACTCTCGAGGAGATGAGGTATGCGTGCGAGGGCGCGAAGTCTCACATGCTAAGAAGGGCGCAGAAGCCGCCGTCGCTCGCGACCCTGTATAATCTTAGCAGCCAAGCGACGCACGAGGCCGTCCACTTGCTCTGCCAGATGCTAGTCTTCGATCCCGTAAGTCTTTGCTTAACGCAAAAATAGATTGTTTCTTCACATTAAATCTTACACTATTCTCATTTTACTTGAGTTCACTTGGTTTGATGAATAAATTTTAATTTCAATTTACACAATTGTTACACAATTGTTACATAAAATTAGGTATATGCCGAGCCTTAAACAATTTTTTAGAACTTTTCACTTTGATGCGGATAGTATTCAGTTTAATTTATTTAAGTTATTAGTTTATATATATTGGGTTGTCCGGAAAGTTCATGCCGATGTTGAAGGAGAATTGAAACGCAGAAAATTTAAATTTTAGTATACATTTATTATATAAGTTAGTCGGCACGAACTTTCCGGACAACCCAATATATATATATATATAAAACTTATTTAATTTATTTTATAATAAAATGTTCTAAAATCATATTTACAAATTTATTGTTTTTTAAATAAATTACTACTCTCTTGCAATATTTATCATTTCTGATTCGATAATAATTACTATCTCGGACTTCATATTTTATTATCAACTTTATTAATTCTATTGCATTTATTTATACATAATACAAAGACCAATTCCTATTCTCATTTGTTGAGATTCATATTATTTAATATTAATTTGGCACTTTTCATTTTATAATTTAAATTAATTGATATTATACTTATTAATATTTTTTCCGATAAATTATTATTGCAGGACAAAAGGATCACCGTGGTGGACGCCCTGGCGCATCCTTATCTGGATGAGGGACGGCTTCGATATCATTCGTGCATGTGCACATGCTGTTATACGACGAGCGCCGGTTTGAGACAGTACAGGGTGGATTTCGAGCCTTCGGCCGCCCATCCGTTCGACGATCTCTGGGAGCGAAAGCTCACGAGCGTGCAGCAAGTGAAAGGTGAGAAATTCTATCACGTTAAAAATTCGTGTGGGGAAGATGAAAAAAAATAATGAAAGAAAAATCTCGCGAATGCTCTGTCTTTTGAATTTGGCGGAAAAATACATTTACGAATATTTACGGAAATACGTAACATTTAATAATAGCATGAATTTTGCGACAGCCGTGCTGTCGAATATCTTTTTCTATATTTTGTAATAAAATAACGACTAATGTAAATTTAATTTACTTTCAATGATAAGTAAGATTTATATATGTAATTGATTTAGAATGTTATTAAACAGAAAATTTCTGATGCTTAACATTTTGACAATAGCGAGTTTTTTTTATTGATTTTTCGTCGACTTTTTACGTTAAATCTTGTACAAAGTGCGACTGACAGTTAGAAATTCGTTTTTGCGGTACAAATTGTGTAGAAGAAACTCAATATATTGTCTCGAGAATATCGCGCGTATCGTGGGTAGTGACGTACACGGTAAGTATCTCAGGCACGTGCCTGTGCTATTCGAGAACAATAACCGCGATAAACATTCTCGCGTGTGTGTGCGTGTCACGATAAATCATGGTTTATCTCAGCAACGCCTGGTCGCTGAGAACCGTGAGGTTCTCGTGTGTCTTTTCTCGTTGCTATAATCGTCAACGATGAAGCGAAGAACGGCAGAACCAGAACATAAAAAAACATACTGCTGTTATTATTATTATCGTGTAATTCCTTGCTGAATGTAGTATTCACATTAAAATAAAAGCTCAGTGATATTTGTTACAAGTTTAATTGTTTGCAACGATTGACCGAAGCGCAGAAAAATATTATGTACGACGTATGACATGTAAAAATTTTGTGAAATTTAAAAATATACGTGAAATTTGGAAAACTGTTCGCGCATACAGAAAAAGATTTTTTTTTAGAATTTTTAAATAATGATTGCGATAATAAATGAATCGAGAGAGCAGAAAGAGGACGAGTCACATTTATTAATTTTTTCAGTATTAACAAAAAAACTGTTCAATTTTAGTTCCAGTGAAAAAATAAACAAAATTACTTTTGGGAATTTAAATATGATATTCAATAATATTTTTGAAACATTTCTAGCTTTGAAATGCTTGTCTATTAAGCGAAAAATTTAAATTTCAAATTTGTACTCATATTCTTTCTACACTCAAC
>Ga0157363_1001349_pt1 | contig 20355 bp, 9 predicted proteins | sample AttsexASBM1_FD_111477 | JGI IMG/M metagenome (GOLD analysis project Ga0157363, IMG submission 111477) | Fungus gardens microbial communities from leaf cutter ant in Ribeirão Preto, State of São Paulo, Brazil - Atta sexdens ASBM1 | ecosystem: Host-associated > Fungi > Mycelium > Unclassified ... | reverse complement strand
AGAGAGAGAGAGAGAGAGAGAGAGAGAGAGAGAGAATGAGAAAGAGAAAAACAGACTGATGAAGTCAAAGCTCCAACAGATCCGTGAGAAACGCAACGTTGTCAATTTTAAACTATCATACCACGCCCGCATGTATACACGCATTCATTCCTTCGTTCTACGAGCATATACATATGCAAATCACCTATTAGTCTCCTAGTAATTTTTTTAATATTAATTAGTCGTACATTTAATTTTTTTTTTAATCCTTTGTAAATTAATTACCTAATTTTTAAATCTGTATATTGTAAACCTGCACTCGCGCGCATGCGGTTGCGTACGTAATGTGCGTATGTATGTATATTGTGTGCGTGTGTAGACAAGTGGGCGATGTGAATTGGTGTATGGGGACGCGTGAATGCACGTGTGTACTTCTCTACTGAAGAGATGTGTGTCATTATTTCATATAGCTGGTAAACTATCTATTTATCTGAAATTTACGTTTTATAAATATCCTATAAGTAGATCCGCGTTTTTGTCATTTCGTCATTCGATTATACGCTTTTGTACGAAGGTGTAAGTAATATGAACCGAGTGACATAGTTTTGACGTGTGCCCATATGTGTATATATGTACTTGCGTGCGTGTGCTTGCGTGCCTGCGTGAGTATGTGTGTATGTAAATGTATATGTCTTGTACAAACTTAAATAATTTTATACAAGCGCTTCCGAATAGCACTTATATAATTCTCACTGCCGGATCGGTATCCGCCGTCTATGCATTCGTCTGGGATTTGCAGTACGGCTTCGTGTGTTTGTGTATATAGGAAATATAAGATCGTCAGGTGCATCGGTGAATATTTGATTTTACGATCGAGAAGTCTCGTGAGCAACGACGAATAGCAATAGGATGGGCGAGTGCACGAGCGAGCGAGTAGATGAGTCGTTTCGCTCCGACGGCGGTCTCGATTGTCGAAAGTAGAAAGGTGAGAGAAGTTCGGCGGGCGATAAAGAGAGAAAGAGAGACAAAAAAAAATAAATAACAATCAATTGAAAGATACAAAAGGCGAAAGAAGCGCTTGCGTATATGCGTAAATTCGTCGCGGTAGTAGAGGTAGCCGCGACGAGAGATGAACACTCGTTAGATATTAGCAGAAGTACTAGATGAAACCGGCGAAGTTCTCTACTGCTTAAAGTTACTGTTAAATGACGGACGGCCGGCAGCACACCAGTTCCTATTATTCTTCTATTGTTCTTCTTTTTCTCTTTTGACTAAACGAGAAACGCGAGAGAAACGCGAGTTTCGATTATTGCGACAGGACCATCTTTCGCTATATATATACACATACATACATTTCACACACAAACACACACGCATACATACATACATACATATACATACATACGTATATATGCAATTATGTACATATATACATGTATGTATATATACACACAACATACATTATATTCATGAGCACTGCCGTGCCGCACGAGAGAGATCTCTAGCTTCTTTTCGTTAAGTAATTACGATAAAATATGATTGGAGGCAATTACAGTTTGCGGAAATCGATAGATTCCGCAGATAAAGGGTACGAAGATGCAGCCGTTCGATTGATATCCGCGCGAAAGTATGAACGACTATTGTTTCTCATTTTTGGTTTTCCACATTCTGCGCGACGTTCTTTGATTCTTGTTATCGCGTTGCCATATCACTGCACATAGTTCGCGTTCGTAAACGTGATTGCCTTGAGCGTGGAATCACGAGAAATTCGTATGTGAATTCGTCGAAACCGTGCCAGGAATGTGTCGAAAGAAGCGACAAATTGCGCGGAATAAAAAAGAAAGACACGCATTCGTTCAGCAGTCTCATTTCAAAAGAAGTCCCAGCTGATCAGTGTTGCTCTTTGTCTTATCTTTTAATCTTCAAAGGAGGAAGACGGAATAGAGGGAATAGGAGATGAAAGGAAAGAATTGGTGGTCCGCGAAAAAGCGTCCGTTTCTAGACGCACGTGACGACATTATTGCCGTCACTGATCTTCGTCGTGCTTCGATGATGACGCGTTCCATTTCCGGATGATCCGACTCGGTAGCGGACGCAACAGCGATACTCGATGGATCAGGATGACTACGATACGTCGCTGGTCTCCTCTCGTGTCTTGCGACTGATAATAACAATTACGCAGCGATGGAAAGAATTTCATGAACACACGGCCATCGTATAATCACGCACTTTGATCGTTTTCACCGTCGAGCCGATCGACGGCGAGTATGTTTACTGGTACGTTGAGTACGTCCTACGTACACGGCGTAATTGTCTGCGGCGTATTCCTGTTGGACGCCGGTGACTATTGACGTCAAATCTTCGCGTCGAGAGGACCGACCGTGATATGATGATCGTCACGGCACCAGCGATCACTGTTTCATCCTTGATGAGCCATTGCAATCCGTGGTGACGATGTGACGAATCGGCGAAGACCGCTGTCAGTAGACCCAAGAAACAGGCACCCATTGTGGTGTCGTGTGAACGCGTTCAATCGCAGCCTCCAATTGGGCGATTGTCTCGTCAAGATCGTTGTTCACGATGGTCAAATCGAAGAAATGCCCATATGCCTGCTTCAGCATGTCCGACTCTTTCGCCAAACGTTCTAAACTACCGTCGAACTGAAAGCATAAGAGATGTTTATATAAAAATCGTACTTGTATGCTTAATAGAAAATCGATTCAGTTTCACATATTTTTTTTTTTTATGAAAATGAAGTAAATTTGATTTCAATCCAATGTAGAATACGGAATGTAATAGTCTTTACTTATATGTATTTATATGGATTATATTTATGTCATCATCAAAATCTTTTAATGATTTCCTTTCAAGTGTATTAACGGACTGCTATCAGTCCGATTAGTCATTCAGAACAAGTGGAGCGGTAATTGTTTGCCCGATTAATCCGACAAATTCATGATTGAAGATCACTGAACGATTTGCTTAATTGCTTAATTGGCGTGCCAAGTATTCCTATTTGCATCACACATCAAGAATCAAGATACGTTTAGCTTAAAGGGAATATTTGCTGACATCGGTGTTTTATGTATACGTATTCTTCGATAAGCTTGTAACTTGCCGTTGTATTATGTGAATTATTGTAGATCCTGTTAAACATTAATCTCAGTTTACATGGTAAACGTTTTAAGGCGTACGTTTATGTTTTAGTTAGAAACGTATACTATGGAAAGGTAAATTAGCATATTCTTTCTAGACATGCCGTCTTGATTAATTATACATCGTTGTTTAATGCGAAAAGTAAATAACGTTTGCAATTTAAAATTATCTCGTTTTACGTAAAAATAAATGATTAGCAATTGCAAACAAAATTTTAAAAATATATATATTAAACATGTATTATATATTAAATATGTATATTAAACAAAAAATATGTAATTAACATTATCAATTAATAATGTACATAATTAATATACTTCAAATTAATTATTGTAGAGTCATGATTCAGAGAGAGAGAATGGGAAATTTTATTCAATTTTTTATATAACTTTATGTTTTTATATAAATTTATATATATTTTTTATTATATATGTTTCTCCATGTGTATCAAGAAATTTTATATTATAATAAAATGCATTCGCTAAATCGTTATGCGAGCTACAATTTGCGAAAAATATTCAAAATAACAGTTTAATTTTTTTGTGAATTAATTTTTATACTTACATCCGTAACATTTGCAAATGCTGGTGCAGCGATGAAAACGACGTAAGGTGCAAATTCAGCAGTCCGTAAAACTTTCAGTGCCTGTGGTTCAACATCCAATATGGCCATTCTGCCTTCTTCATGAATTTTGCGGATAGTTTCGAGCTTAGTTCCGTACATAGCATCTTCATGCGTACCTATTCATAAAAAAAAAATAAGTTAAATTTTAATACTGTTATATTATATAATATATACTGTTACTATTTAATATATATTGTTTCAAAATTGTGAAACTTATTATCTATACTTCTAAATTAATAATTCTAACAATTAATAATAATCAATATTCTTCCATTAATTATCAATTCTAAAATTAAGAAATTATTAATAAATTAATTATTTATTAACCAATTTTAATAAATTAAATAAAAATTTACTTTATTAAATTTATTTAGGCATAATTTACCGTATTCGAGGTATTCATTAGCAGCTATATCTGCCATCATTTCATCATGCGATACGAAATAGTAATTACGACCATTTTCTTCGTCACTTCGTGGAGGCCTCGTTGTATCTATAAAAAGAACATATTTAATAAATCTTCCAATAAATATATCATTTTTAATTTTACACATTTTTAAAAATAAAATTTAATTAATTCAGAATTATATTAAAAAATTTGAAATACTTACGCGGAATAGGATAGGCGTATTTATCAGGATGCTTGGAAATAATCGTATTTTTTATGTGTCGTCGACCGACACCATGTGCTCCCAATAATACTAAAGTTTTCCGTTGGAAGGCAGGATCTATATGCAAAGAAAAGTAATATATAATATTCAAAATCAATAATTATTTATTTCCTGTATACAATAAATGTTATAAAACACATTAAATTATAGCTCTAATTATATTTAATATAAATTTTGAGACATTTTAATAATAAAATTATCACTAATAACACAGTTCGATTAAAAATCACTTTTTCACCGAAGTGTAGGAATATTAGGTGTAGGAAAAAGTTCATGGCGTTTTTTTAATGCCATCTAACGGGAAAATAATGTATTCCGAAGATTTTTCTTGTGCTGAACATTGGTTCCATTGACAGAATTTGCATGGCATGTCAGGATTTTGAACAAATTGAGGGGAAAATGGGCATTTTTACCCCGATTTATTCAAAATCCTGACATGTTACACAAATTTTGTCAAAAGCATCGTGTTAAGCGCAAAAAATCTTTGGGATATGTACTATGGCATTTCGAAAAGAATTTGGTATTAAATTGTGTAATGTATAGAAAAATAAGAATTACATTTTTTATATTACGAATTATTTTTATTGTTTATTTAGATTTTTTTTAGAACTGCAACTAAAACTCACAAGGAAGCTTCACGACCTCTTCGTAGGTCACCAGGTCCAGCTGGTCGAAAACAGCGTTGTGCTTTGCAAGATATTTATCCTTGTATTGCTTCTTTTTCCGGCCGAATATTGAGCAATTTACTGCAAGCAGAAAAGATTGTTAATATATATAAATGCCGCGAAACCGAAGATGAAACTATTTCTTTTCGAAAACCCGATGTAAACTTGCAAATTATTGTGCAAGTGTCATGTTACGGAATCCATTATCCGTGCTAACTAACAAGTTACGTGCCTTTATAGTGTCGATGAACGACCGCTAAATTGATCTTAAAGTACGATTACAATGACGTAACCGTCGCAACGAAATTGGCTCGCAAAATTCAAATGTGTATACGAATGTGTAAGTGTAGCAGAAATTATGTCAGCCAATGATGGTTAAACTCTTTACGATGCAAGTTGTAATTTTCTATTAATGAAGTTCTCTAGTTTATATCGCCAAAATATAATGAGGCACGACAGATATTTTCCATAATTACGCAAAGAGGGTCGTTCACGTCGCTAAAATATTTCCTGGTATTACTTCTCCTAAACATGTATCACCCAACATAGTGTGTTAACCTATTGGAAACATAGTACGCATCGACGTGTGCACTTAATATTAGCAACCCTCCGGAGCATCTTGAAAATTAATGCTAACACGAAGTGATAAACTACTCTGCGAATATTGGTTCCTGGATCAAGCAAAATCTTATCTATTGATTATAAAAAGAATTTCATTCAATCAGCCAGTTTGAAGGAAGCCATGTCCAAACGCATTTGGGGAAGTCCTATTGAAAAGGGTGTTCCAGCAGGTCACAAGATGATAACATAAAGTCGATGATTAATTGATGCGTAAGTTGTTAAATAAGTGACATAATAGGGAAACCATGGTGAATTGCCTCGTGAATATTATTTTCGCGATCACAAAACTACTGTATACTAGAATATGTATACTAGGGAGATTCGTGTGGGACTACAATATATCGAAGCTGCGGATGATTGCTCGCGTGATTGTGCAAACCATGATATCTTGCCAAAATATCTAGACAATTGAAGATGAATAAAAATATGTATATGAAAAGAAAAGATTTATATTTCAGAATCAAGAGATTGAAAAATATCGTTTCTGAGATTTTTGGCAAGATATTCTCAAAAGTATCATTATTCGCTATATAACATTTAGAACAATCAATTAATTATCTATTATAAGCTCCGATTGTAATCGTGCTGTCGCGTACGCTTGCAAGTGAAATCGTGCGAAATAAGCATAAGTGTGCGTTGAATGTTTTGCAGCGAACGCATGCATTAAAGCACGCATGTGTAAAAGCATCTATTAATTTATAATGCAGAATATACCACAGTACCCATATTAATAAATTATAATCAGTATGATGCTCTCTCGAAATATTTCGCAACGTTACAAAATTTTTTATTTTATCAAATTTGGAAATTGAAAATTTTTAAAGCTTTTTTGTTATTGATTCTTAATTCCATATTGTTTATATCAACTGTGAAGAATTGATATAATAGCATTCATTTTTATGGATTGCGTGAGATATTTTTACAATTGTGTAATTTAATAATACAGTTTTATGAAGACCTGTATCAAAATCAATATCTTTTAAATCAAATACGCAAAGTTTATTTTATAATAAAATTGTTATAGATGTACTTTTTTTGCCTAGTATATGTATTATATGAATATTTATTCAATATCTAATAAGCGTAATACATTTATTACGTATACCAGCAATAACATAGCTCTCGGAACTTCTTATTCAGATAATTTTGTTAATGGTACCAAGTCATTTGCTAATTGCAAGTTAAAAACTTAAATGTATTACACAATTCTTCGTAAATACTTCGTAAATATTAATGCAAATGTTTTAAATAGTCCGTACATTTATATTATAAAATTACGAGAATAATAAATTTCATCTATAAAATGAACTTAAAAGTAAAAGCTTCGTGTGTCCGTTTCCATAAATCGCTGAAAGATGATTATTCCGTTTTTTATCTTCTCTCTCTATACTGATGCGTGTGTTAGAAGCATGGATCCAGTCTGTACTTCATGCGTCTAAAAGTACGTCCTATGTGACTCTACACGTGTCTACCTGAAGGCAGAGACGTACCTGTCGAACCGTCGCAGCCTTCGGTGTGAGAAGAACATCCACCTTCTCCTTCAGCATCTAGCCCCGCATAACACATATAAACAATAGATATATCACTGCAACTAATTATTCTTGTATGCGCTAGCTCTCCATTTGCCTATTCCTAATCTGTCCGTCATGCCATCCATTTACGCCAGCAGGCGCATAGAAATATACGGCGACCGAAACTTTCTTACTACATGTTCTAAAGCATTTAAATCTTGATTTGCATATAGTTCACTTCATACAGTAGACTTCATATAATTGCAATTTGTAATTAAATTTTAAATTTCTGGCTTTTAACGTTACATCTTAAAAAACGTTACATCTTAAAATCATATAATTATTCCTTCTATTGTATCTCATTTGCTGCTTCATCGTGATCTGTGTTTTTTAAATTAAGTGATCTGGCTAAATGTGTATTATGAAAATATGAAGTAAACAATTCTTGTGTAAGTGATAAACTATCTTGCGTATAATTCGATATGCTTTTTCTAACATTTTGTTGCTTTTACCAACTTATAATACTATAACTTATATTGTAATATTATAACAGCATCTTTTCTTCAAAAGTAAAAGATTTATGGTTAACACAAAGGCAATGATATTTTAAAATTTCATGGATCGATAACTATCCAAAGTAACGATTACGTTTGTGCTTTATTTCTAACGTCTGCAGATGATAGATGCTTTTAGCCAAACAGAATGGCTTTAGGAACGTTCATATCCAGCTTTGAGATTCGAATCAATACAGCCTCATGCGGGATTTGAATTATAAAATCTCTTCGAATTATATAACATTTAAAAACTCAGCCTCTCTCAGAGTAATTAATTATATCATTTAATAAGATATAAAAAAATCTTTAAGAATTAATTTATATTTAATAAGATATATAAACATTCTCTCCTCCCCCCAATCTAAATATCTAAATATGTTTATTTAATTAAAATTTAAACATAAAAACTGTATTCGATTAACTATAATCGCATTCAACATTAAATACGTGAGATGTGGATTACAAAAATTTATATATTTTAAATTCGTTAGTCTATTTCTATTATCATATACTGTTGTAGACATGCAGAATGTATTAGATCATTCATATTACACTTTTCCTTGGAAATAGTAGTAGTACAGTAGTTGAGAAAAAAATGTTCATTCCTAAAGCTTATCTAAATTATTTAACAATGTAGATTTCAATTTTCCGGAAACTACCGGAAGTAGGGTAAACCTGAGTCAAGTCTAAAGTATTAAATAGGGAGATAGGTCATGTAGAGTATAAGATAAATTTTAATTTAAATCTCTGATAACACTTTTGATGTCTGGATAAATAAGTGACTCATAATCTGTAATGTGTTCTTATCTTTCTCATAAATCATAGGTAATATAAAAAAATTTAAGCAAAAATTGTTTATTTTTAAAAGATTCAACTATTTCAACTTATGTTTTTATATTAAAAATTTCAGACTTGACTCAAGTTTATTCTTTTTCGAGAAAAAACCGAAATGCTTAGATATAGTTTAGAAATGATAAACTAATAAAAAACAATGAATATTTTTAGTAGTAACAATTTTTTTTTCGATTTACGGTTACTATTCATTTCCGACAAAAAGAGATGATACGGATGATCTGATATAGATTCTGTATAATATTATAGAAATGTTAATATTCACACAAAATACATTAATATCATAATTAAACATTTATTATTTATTATTAATTGTATGCACTATTAATTGTTACTAATTGATACATACTATTAATTATTAATTTCGTTTACATATAGATATTGTTACACTTTGAAAGATTTATTACAGTTTAAAGAATATAATTAATGTGCGTTTTATATTTTTTCAAATCTAAGGAGTTATTCTAAATTTCTTTAAAATATTTCTTACATCAAAAATAAATAAATACATTATGTATGAAGTAATATCATAAATATCAAACACTATTTTGTTTCTGTTCGAAATATTTTGTAAATCAAATCGTCGATAATTATCTAATTAATTCATCCTGAATGAAAAATAGTACACTATTAATATGCATCTTATCGTACAGTATAATTGACTGATAACAACGATATCACATGCTCCACATCGAAAACCTGTACACATCGAACAACACACAGAACGACATCGTGTTTCATCAGCACATTCGTATTTCAGCAATGATTTGGTGAAAATCAGTGGGAATTGAGTGGAATCATCAAATGTGATTGGATGATAATGGATCGATTATGGATAATGGAGCGGTAGTGAAAGAATGTCACGTAATAACGATTTTCTCAATCGGCGAAATTCTGACTCTCTCCGTTCTGTACTCAAAGATTCTGCGATCTGCTGGAACCAATGATTATCGTATTCATTTTACTCGAGTTTTTAACTAAAATTATCCTTATCCTAAAAATTTAACGTTATATTTAACGCCAGAGAAAGAAAATTATTCTTTCAAAGAACACTTAAATAGAGGATCAGCATTGAAAATATTTTATTCATCAAAATCATCAAGAAATTTTATCCTCAAATGTTCGATGAAATGAAGAAGATTACATTATAAAACAATATTTTTCGTAATTGCTATATCGAATATATTTTCCTTTTCTTTTTAAAGAACTTCATCTATTTTACGAGATAACAATCTAAGATAAAACGTGATGAAAAATGATCAATCCCCTTAAAACGAAGAAAAAGAACTTCGAACTGTACATCGTTTTTACATATCAGATATCGAGAACAATACTCGTGTTCTACAGACGAGCGATTTTACACAAAAACGACCAATATGGATAGCAAAGTTATGTTACCTTGTTCTTGCTTGTTCTTCTCCATAGACATGCAAGCAATGCGCCATTCCTGAAGTTCGGGCGATGGGATAAGACCCGCGGAACCAGCCGCGTTATCCTTCCTCGCTTGCCACCAATGATGATCATCCTTGCTGATGATCTGCAGAATGTCACCGGTTCTAAAAGCGATTCCAGCCTGTGCGCAGGGTATCAATTCATCTTCTAGTGGATCGTAGTCGAATTGCGCTCGAACGAAAATCTGTTGGTGCACCAAAGATCACGTTAACATTTCTTAGAGATGATTAAATGTCGTTAATTTTATTAATCACTGATAAATTCGACGTCAAGGATTTCACTTTGCGTCGATATATTTAATAACGAGAGAAATTATATATGTATAATTATACATTAGAAATTACTACAGAGTGGAAAAATATATGTAAGATAATTAAAAAAATAATGTGCATTTTACATGTGAAATCATTAACATCTATTGGTTTAGTAAAGAAAACTTTAATTAACAACAATAGGTCCTCGACCATGAGACGTGACTAAGATATCGTTCTACGGCTATATCGATCGCTGATGGACCTACACAGCGCTGCGCTAGACATAGCGAACGAATCTAATGAAATGTTGCGAGGAAAGCGAAAGATGCGACGTAGTAAGCACTGGCAATAGCTCTTGCAAAGAGTGACAGTACAATGTAGAGAATGTACAAAGTATCAATGGCAAATGGAGCGCTCGCAAGTTCGTCCGAATTTGTAGTATTGATTTGCAGTACGTTACATGGCGCATAATAGATCCAGTAAAGTACAAATGTATACATTGTCTCAAGATAACCAGCGATCGACTCGTAGCTCGATTTCGCCACATCGCTTAAAAATTAAAAAGGAGAGGGCACGTAAATACGAATTTCCAGACGAAATATAAAACTCGCCCGGTCTCTGAACGTCGCTGTATGACGTTTTACAGTCGGTACGCAATTAGGTCATCGACTTTAGTTTAGGAACCTGCACGGTTTTTACAGTCATCTCGATACACTCATCGGCATTGGGGGCGGGAATTCGTCAACTGGAGGGACACGGGAATTGTTGTGCGAGCTTTTTGTCGTAATGCCACCAGCGACACGATTCGGTCATTTAGCGATGCGCAATACGTAGTACGTGTAAAGGCATACATAGATATATAACGTATGAGTGATTCCGTTTCACAAGAAGCTCAAGCACTAGTTGCTGCACATCGCGCAAGGACAGACGCACACGTATACGCACGCACGCACGCATACCGAAGATATGCACGATGCAGATATGCGCGCGGCCACTACATGAATGTGTGAGTAAAGAACGACGCATGAGAGAAGGTATAATGTACAATAAATATAATGAACGATATGGTTGTAGACAATGACAAAAGTGACTTCCGGTTAACGCACATGTCATTCGCAAAACAGAGCTGTGATTTTTAATAATGTGTGAAGAGAGGACGTAGAGGATGAAAATGAGTGGAGGAAGAGTGAAGAATGATTTGCCATTTTGATTCTGTACGAATATTACATGTCTGGTGGTGTATTCGTAATTGTATCGATTTTAATTACACATTAAAGGAATTTTCTGGATATATCAAAGTCATGAATATCGACAATTCTGAACTAATTAATGCGTACTAATTAGGGTGCGTACTAATTAGAATCCGTTACATGAATGAAAATTTGCGACTACGAAGTACTGGTTAAATACAGTCTATGACTTTATTTAGCAGCAAATTTGTAATATCATTTTATTATCATTCCTTTGCGCTCGATAGCTTGACTATTAACGCATATGGCGTGTCTTCATTTATAATTTACTAATAGGATCGATTTAATATTCGTACAGATTTAATGTCTGTGATAATTTTTTGCATATCGATGAAATTGTACAGTTATTTAGGGTCACTTCTGATGGATTTCGACAAGTATATACGCCATTAGTATTCTATTACCGTTCATAATTGTAAAAAATAAATATGATGATATGTTATATATGAAAAGAATTAAGAGTTTCATGCGTATTGATAATAATTAAATGTTTTGGAAGTTAATAAAATTATAATACAAAATAAATCAATATTAACTTACGTTTATTCCTAAATCTCGTATGGCGATTGCAAGATTTTAGCAATTTTGGAAATTTCGGATGTGGTAATAGAATGTATAGAAATTTTTTTTTTTTTTTTTCACGAGACTGGCGATTAATCGTAGCATTGTTCTGCCAACGTGTAGCCCATTTAACCGTGAATACATTTTCATCTATACGTTTCCGATAGTAGTATGTCTCTATTGGCATCATGTCAGCAAATGTTCCCTTTGAAAATATCGAAACTTGTTCGAATACGAAAAAGAGCCACACGTTTTCAAATAGGACGTTTCCATGAATTACGTCAAGTGCTTTGAAAAGCGAAAGAACTTCTTTTAGTAAGAAATACATGAGTGCTCGGACGAAAGGAAAAATACTATTGAATTTATCTGCTGTCAATACAAAATAATCCCTTGGGTAAAAATAGCTATCACAATTATTTGCATTCGCAAAGTTTAATTCAACAAACTTTATTTTATATTACAATTTCTCGTAGACCATTAATAATTCAAAATAAAAATGGCTTGAATAAAATTAAAATATTTTTCAGCTTCGCTTTTAATGTATATAGTCGAAAGATACAATGATAATTTTTATATATAGTACAATGACCGTATGCGTTTTTTACAGGCTTTTTTTTTACTTCTAAAGCATTCTTCTGAGCGTCCATGCGAATAGGAATTTTTTTTATATGGAGGCATATGTATAAGCGAACATATCGATACTCGCACTTGAGAACTCCTGTCATGAAGTAGAAGCATTGCGAAAAAAAAAAAGGGAAAAACACGCGGGATTAAAAAGGAAAAATTGATAAATAGGAAAATCCGAGTAAAGATCCTACTTTTCAGCGATGGCGTGTATAGATAATATAGGAACAGAGACAGTACGAGGCATGTATATATAATGTATGTGTAAGTATGAATATAATATATAAGTATATGTACGCATAGCCTTCTAACTACAGCAGTCCAATCACACCAGATCAAGTGGCGGTACTTACTAACACTGGCAGAGGCTTAATCCTGAACAACTAGAGTGTTGAGGAAACAGAAAAAAAGGAAGATCAATTAATTAATCATATTTCAAAGTCGCACCAAAGCGTAATACGGATTAATCGAGACCCTCCCCCACGCGTACGTCGCATGAGGGGAGAAGAAAAGTGAATAAGAATGACATAATCAATGATAAACAGCACCTACGGTTGAGTCGCACGCGTCAACGCTTCCGAGATGCACGGTGCGCATTGCTGTGTGGCACATGCAGGCTTTACTAAATCTTCTCGTATTATTCAACAGATGTCTTTCGTACTCTCGACATCTACGAGCGTTGGGCTTCCACGCGCAATCTACGCGTACAATATCCAAATTGATGGTGTGAAACCATTGTAGTTTCGAAAAAATCTCAATTCCCCGGATACAGAAGAAAAATTTTTTCGCGAATCATTTTATTTTCGTAATAAACATGGAAATGGTATTTTCGTGTGTCTGCAGCATCGGCTTGCCGGAAATATATCTACTTTTAATCAAAGTACCACCTGTAACAGTATTCTGTACTGAATCAGCGATATAATTAAATAACTCGAGACTTTTAATTCTTAAAGAATACAATGTATTAACTGGCAGTAGAAAAGTTTTGTTGTTTCACTGAAGTATAGAGAAGTGTTTAGAATATTGATTGTTATATTTTATTTATACATTATACATTTCATTGTGTTTTGCACTATGCAAGTTATTGCTGATAAAGTATAGAGAATACCGCTATTGATACGCAACATATCTGATTAAGCAAACAATACGTTAATTATTGATCACTTATTTAAATTTTATACAAAGTAATATTACACGCATAGATTATCGTAATTTAACAGTGTGTGCCCAACACCTGCTGCGAGTCGAATGTACGAAGTAATTTCGAGCTCGCAGTTCTGCGGCACGTGTGATGAGCGTGGCGCGGAAATGCAAGTTTCGAGCGAGAACTCTCGACGCTTCCCGTCGGGAGTTGGGAGGAATCAAAGCGGACTGGTACAATTAGCAACATTCTAATGCTGAGTGGTACGCCTCGCGTTTTACGTGATAGATAAGTTTCCTCGCACATTTCGTTGGAAATAGAACACTTTCAAGCGGGAGCAAGCCGGTAGAAGTTCTTGTGGTTCATCTCCGAGTATAAAATCTGCGATTAGATTATCGTTCCAGTTAAGCAAAAATATGCGTTTATGCGATAAGCTGTGGTTCTGAGCTTTTTAAATTTTGTATCAAATGATTTGTACGATTTATATCAGAGACAAGCTTTCAGAGTCTCAAGTGTTCATTGTGTTCGCAATGATTAAATAGTTACGCTGCGATTTCGTTAATATGTGTGTGTGTGTGTGTGTGTGTATATATATATATATATATATATATATATATATATATATATATATAGAGTCACTTCTGTATTAAATGAATAATGAGATAATGATTTATAATATCGAATGAATGTGAAATAAGGGATAATGTCATTCTAGAACGAACAAAAAAATAAACCCATATAAAAAAAGCAACAGTAATGTAACACACAAATATAATAAAAAAATTTTGCAAATTGGCTTGATAATACTGCTGGCTGATCAATATTTCAACTTTGTCTTCATTTCGTAGATTCAAATTACACTGGAATGCCCGGAGATAGTTTGTCGACTAATGATTTTAACTATTTGGTAAACAATGTTAGTTAAATATAGCGATGTCCTTCGTCAGCAAATTACATACGATATCATAAAATAATGTAGGGACAAATTGAACGATGAAGTTAATTAACTCAACAAATTAGAATTTACTGCGTCATGAGCCAAACATAAATTTTTGACAAATCGATATTGTACTCCATTTCCTTCGACTCCATATGCTGCAACACGGAAATTTCTATCCTATCTGATTACAAATTCCTATCTCGCTTCGATTCGGACGAGAGGAATAATGACGCGAGTCCCTTTTATGAAAACCGATTTCGCAGAGCTCGGCAGACGCGTCTCTCCAAACTTCAGGCCGTGCTGTTCGAATAAAGTCACCGCGCGATTGTGTGTCCCATCCCGTTTCTATAGTAACGTAAAGGACAGTGCATGGACATAGTGGTACGGTATGTGGATTTCCGACGTGCATTGGAAGCTGCGCTCTACTTCAAAGAAGAAATGAACGGGCGAACGATGGGGAAGATTTGATGATGGTATGCCGCTGATGGGATTTTCAGGCGACACTGGGAAAGACAATTCTACTCAGTGATATAGCAGGTACTGCGCTATCGACAACTCGTCTGGTGGACTGACTGCTGCTGATGCTGCTGAATCCTCTTGTCGATTTCCATCGAGGCTGAACTATCTGCTTCCGAGCGCCAAACCAGAAGAATCAGGCTTGCTCTCGGAAGGGGGAAAACAAAGAGCTGGATCGCAGTGCAGAATAAATTCGACTGAAAATTTTGCAATGGTCTATTGCGGTAGATTACCCGATTCAATTTCCAACGAGCGTACTACCGCCGGTGCTTTCTATTGTTACTAACGATTTACAACGCGATAGAAAAAAAACCAAACCTTTTGAACTATTATCAATATCTCGCGATAATATGATATGATTGTTCTTAAATTTTAACGTAATTTTGAAAAATCTTGTTGTACAATAATAAAATCAATGATAAATTAATTAATCAATAAATTAATTAACACGCGACAGATAATTCATACTCTTATACGCGTTAAATGTTTCCTAAGTTGAATCAATATAATTTAGCACTGCACCGCGATACATCTCTTAAAGAATTGATTGTGCTTTTGTGGAATGATTTTTCACTCGTTTCATTGTAAGGACCAAAATTCTACACATATGAATGACATAGATATGATCATGACATAGATAATGTTAATTGGATTTGTCAGGACGAAGAACACAGGACATATAAAGATTACCTATTTCATCCACGCATACTGCAATTAACATGTATGTGACGTGGTACAATGTGAGTGAGGGTAGGGAACATGAAGAGCAACGCTGTGATGTAGGGGTGAAATATGATTACAGTTACCGAAGATTTTTCTATCGTTTTCGCGGATTTACCCGAGAAACCAGCTTCGCTTCAGGTTTATTCGGAGCGTCGCCTGACGACAAGAAATTCTTATAGACGCCTCTCTCGCACGCGATCGTAGAAATGTACATCGAGTCATATATTCGTTTCCCATGATATCTTTCACGAAGGGACGTCATAAATCGAAAGTACAAACCGTCGGCAGGCAGAAGATACGCGCGTGCTGAGAATGAAATCCGAGAATGTCGCGAGATCGAAGGATCAATTTCGAAATAGGATTTCGGTGCATCCGTGTTTAATTCGCATTTTGTATGATAAAATAATCTAAAGGAAAATATATTGAAAAATATCAATATTTCATTAAAAAGTATCGAAAAATATAATTATAATATATTTAATCTATATATGTTTTTAAATTTCTAGTAATAAATAATTAGAAAAAAACAATAAGATACTTTCCTGGTATTATCAAAAAATATTTGCATATCGACCGTGGCCTAATCGAATCTATTTATCTAATACACAAGATCGTTAGTAACAATTGGTAGAAATTCTCTTTTTCTAAGATATTTCAACAGCTGACTTTTTACGCGCTACTGAATTCCGATGAAAAGGATTGAGCTAATTTTCTCGAGACGTTTAATGAGATCTATGAGAGAACTTTCTCGATGGCATCGCTCAAGATGCCTTCGTGCAGGGCAATAAAGTGCCAGGCGCAATCGTTGCAGAGTGCAAGAGCGACAAAATGGCATGTAAGGAGAGTGACAATACAGGAAGAGGGTCATGTCAAGCACGTCGGTGTGCATATGTAGGTATGTGTGTACATCGAAGAGACAGAGAGTTCTTGTATGTAACGTTCGTCGATTCTATTTCTACGGCGGACAAAAGATCCGTTACAGGTGACGTGCGACGACTCGTGGTGTGTTCCAGCGGTTCATGCTTTATTATATCTTCGTACAATGCTCTGTGGAGGGTAACAACGCCGCTGCCGTTGCGCTCGCTGATGCTGTTGCTGCTCTCGCCTAAAGGTGCAATTGAAGGACGGGGAGTGATGGCTTTGGAAATGCAACGTGGTCGGAGCGGGGGGGGGAGAGGGTGTGCTTATCGAGGGTGTCTCGCTTCCCGTGTAACGCACGAGATACCCTGTCGCTTGTCGTCGCGAAACGCCTTGGGTTACATTGTCTTATTCGTATCATACCACGTAAACGGGTTGCCGCACATTCCGACAGCACGATGTGTTTGCGCAGTGATTATTAGCCGTAAATGCTCCCTTTTAACGTGACAGATATAGCACAGACGCACGAGACAGAGAACAATTAACTCTTGGTAAGCTCATTTTTTTGTAGAAAGCGAAACAGTTGTCGTTAGACATTAGGATTTATTGAACATTTGCAGACTTATCAAAAATAGCGACTTTTCTCCGCAGGCAAAATTTTACTGCATAATCTTAATCTGTTGTATACGAGTCGTTCTCGCTATATCGTCGTTTCCTCGAGCTCGTAATATCTTTCTAATGTAGGTGACAGTTAACGGTTCATCTGTCCCGTGTCCTTCTATCTTGCACTTCCGAAAGTTTAATGAAATTGTATATTTCGGAAAATATGATCTATACTATGCAATCTCATATACAGATATTTGTCACACCAACAATTTGAAGTTTACATTGATAAGATCTGCCTTGAAACATCCATAGACTCCCAACACATTTTGCAACGCTTTACAAAATCTAAATCCAACCAAGCCGTCTGCACACACGTATATATATGTGTAGTATAGAGTGTGAAAGGAAGTAGGTAATATATCACGTTCTTAACATATCTCCACTTCCTTTTGCATTTCTACGTGATGCATAACGAGAAGAACGAGAGGCCGGGCGCTACGTTAAACACATGTATGAACATAAGCAGATATACAAATACAGAGTATTTACAAATGAATGCTACGTCACACCAAGATATCGAAATTATAATTCAAACTGAACCGCACGCGATATGTTTAAACAATATCGGCTGTAACTCTATTTTACTCTTTCAAAACTGTGAATTATGTATACACAATTTCTATAGAAGCTACTAACGATTATCATTATTGTTCGACAAATCGCAAGATTTCTAAAATGGATTCGCAATTTTTCATCAGGTACAGAATATGTGGAAAATAAATATATTTATTCAGGTACGAAGAAAGAGGGAAGTGCCTTATTACTTTGAAGCCGTTAGTGCATGTTTTACTAATATACTTAGAGAAATATCCGAAAATTTATCAGTAACTGCGCCCGTCAGTTTAATCATACGAATTAAAATCAAAATCGCGAGACTTATATTAAACAACGATTCAGATTTTATCCGTGCCGGAATAGATGACGTTATTTGCGATTTACCCTCAACTGCATGTACGGATATTTTTGCACGGTCAGACATTCGTCGATAATAAATGTTACAAGAGACTTTAAGAAGGTGTGTGTTATGCATCCTTTCTTCAGAATAGAGTTAGTTTACATTGAATTATCCAGAAAGATAACGTGCCATTATTCTTTTATCACACGATAGAGTCTAAATATTATTAAATTTCTGTTATTTAAATAGTATAACAAGTTTTTATATATTCTTTAAATTTTTATTTATAAGATTTTAAATAGAAATTGATTTCTCTCGTTTTTTCTAGATAATTCAACAATTATGAGACAACAATACGAATTGCCAATAAAATAAACTAAAAAAAAGGAAAAAAGATTAAATTACACTGCTACCAGGCTTGCGCGATATCTACACAGTCGCGAGTGAGTCCGTGCAAGACATGATGATTAACGAACTGCCCAGAGAGTTTTGCAGTCTCGACTAAAACCCATCGATCGACTTATATAGCTTTACGTGTATGCACTTATGATGCAAAGGGCTACATTGGCCAAAAAGAAAAGCGTCAATTCGCAAAGATGTCCTTCATGCAGGTGAGGGTATAATGAGGGGTGTAACAAAAGCTTCCTTATGACAGAAACACAAATAACATTCCAACACATGTGGAAACGAAAGTGTGCATTCCTTATATACTTCTTTCCCCCGCAAAGTGAACTATTGTACTATCAGTAACGAAGTGTTGTCTAATCCAACGTCGTAAGAAAAAAAATCAGAGAAGGAAGGAGAAAAAGATAGAAAGAGAGAGAGATAAAGAAAAACTGGGAGAAAGAGTGAATGGAACAAAATTACGAGAGAATGAGAGAAGAACAGAACGGGAGAAAGATTGAAAAAGAGAAAGAGATAAATTGGAAAGAGAAAGAGCGAAAAAGAAACATGCACGCGCCGTGGACTCGAAAGCGCCGACCAAAGCGTTTTGTTACACCGCTCGTATCGACCTTGTCTTATAGAAATACAGATTATATAATATATATGTGTATATTTTTTAATACATATTCTCTAATATGTATATCATACATTATTTTCTAACAGCATCGTCCCATTTGTTTAATTAGAGCTTCCATCACACTGGCCTGTTATTCGCAAAATTCACATTAACCGAAGATATCACATTCAATTATAACAGCTCTCACATTTGCGATGATAATCCGGCTAATCTTGGCTAAACGAGCATCGTCTTCTTATGTTAATATTATCAGAGCAAATCATCAGTTATGCTTTATCTTATTACAGAATTAATATCTGTGAAATTAATGTGAACTTTGAACACAACACAGATCAGTGCAAGGACCATCTATTGTGTACGGGACATAATATGCAACGCTACAAGATTGACGACACAATCAACGAAATTTATCACAGCTAAAAATAAACAAAAATACATCATTCTAATAACAATTAAATCAAGCACACAACTATGTTGATGTGTCACTTGTACAATTTAAAATTCATATATTTTGATAATGATTTTTCTTGTCGATTATATCGTCGACTTTGCAGCGACTTTATATGTAACACTTGCATACTGCAAGCGCAATGTAATCCTCCAGAAGAGAGAGAACATTGTATGTCATGCGACTATATATAGCATATTGTCCTATAATTGCCGTATAATTACAACAATCGTAGAAGATTCGTTATCTATATAATGCGATATAAGCAATTAAAGATGGCAAACATTCTTTATACAAATGGGTACGCGAAAAAGGGTATCTATTTAAAGAGCTGTACATGTAACTGTATATTGTACGAGCCTTGTGACTAGTT
>Ga0157363_1001347_pt1 | contig 20366 bp, 6 predicted proteins | sample AttsexASBM1_FD_111477 | JGI IMG/M metagenome (GOLD analysis project Ga0157363, IMG submission 111477) | Fungus gardens microbial communities from leaf cutter ant in Ribeirão Preto, State of São Paulo, Brazil - Atta sexdens ASBM1 | ecosystem: Host-associated > Fungi > Mycelium > Unclassified ... | reverse complement strand
TGGATGCATTGCATCATTTCTCGTGAAAATCATTAATTCTTGGAGTTTTGTTGTAGTAAAAGTAGAAATTGAAGAAAATCATCAGTGTGAAAAAATCTATTAAATCTATTAATTAAAGTAAATCTATTAATTAATTTTTGAAATAAAATTCACGTCGAATTTAATGATGAATACATTTTATCCGAAACTTTATTCATGTGGAATTTCTTCCTCATCTTCTCGGCGTGTCCCTGGCAAAGAAATCAAGGGTCAGAGACGCAAATATTTTTCATACTTGACAACGGGCCATTAAACTCCAATTCTCCATCGTGAATCACTCTCGATGAATATTTATCTCGATTCCACTCGAGAATCATCATTCTGATGATCTTAAAAAGGGTCTCCGTTGCCTGATCTTCAGGTTTCAATATTAAATAATCGCCATTTTTTTTAACGACAGCTAGGCATGAGAAATTAATCGGTAATCACCATTAATTTTGAAATGCCAATCGTAACATGCAAACACTGAAAGTAAAGGGGGGAGGAGTTACGTAAAACGTATATTTAAAAAATATTGTAGCCTTTAAATTATACGTATATATAAACGAAGATTTCTTTTTTTAAAAATGCAGCAAAAGAACAAGAGCTCGATGACTTTTCTTTTGCAAATATAAACACATTTTACACTCTCAAATCATAGTGCCACCGTACGAAGTCGTGCCTGTGTTGCACACGATGCATAAGAGGAGCTTGGACGCGAAATCGCAGATTCACCTGAAGGCTTTCGGCAAAGATATCAGCCTTTCGTTAAAACCTACGGAAGGATTATTGACGGCCAACAGCTTGCCGATGTGGATTGTTACCAAGAACGCGTCACAACCGGACGGCCTTCATTACGAGAGGGTGAAGGATGTAAGTGACCTCTTTTCAGTATATCTAATCATTAAGACTTTATAATTTTTTAATAATTAAAAATGTTTTCAATACTTATTACTAAGCTAAAATATTCGACAAACAACAGATCATATTTTTTTTCATACTAAACGTCCTTAAAAAGCAAAAAAAAACGTAACAAAAGGTTCTGAAAATTTATTTAATAATTTGATAAGAGAATCATACATTTTTATCGAATCAGTTTTTCTAACGAACCTGAGTTTCTAATTATTGTAGGTCGGCGTGGATATCGGTGACATCTATCAAGACGCAGAGAATATGGCTTCTATTCTACTACACCGAGACACGAATGGGAAAGTGCGCGTTGTAAGCGGCCATTCTTTCTTAATGTTCCTTTCGTCACCACCCTATTATTGCGGGTCGTCTTTCGTCAACCGACGCGATTCGCTTAGGACCTGTGTTATAATTATAGCAATATCGCAATTTGCCGTACCGCACGGCGTAACATTTTTACGGCAATGGACGGAAAGCAATTACAATCGCTGGTACAATCGTATAAAAATTCGCGAGAGATTCATGGACGATAGTTTTACGTGACTAACTTGTACTTTGAATTACAATTTATATTTTACAAAGATATGGACTATATAGATTATAGAGTATCTCTCTCTTTTAGATTTTTGAATTTTATTAAATTGTTTATTCTACTACAAGAATAATTTATAATCAAGCGGGAATGAAATTCAGTGATCGCGTATACGAATCGCGTATATGAATCGTATGAGATTTGTGATGCGTGAGTCAATGGAGATTTATTATAAGTAATTAAAATGTTAGAACGAGTGTCTGGCATGTTGTTCCATCGAATACGTTGTTACATCATGAATTATGGCGTCTATATTTTATGGACACCTACCAAGTTTCGTTATCCTCACAAAATAGTCGTAAACTGTTCTAGCAGATGAGTAAGGCTAGCCGTATATTTAGTAAGCAGTCGCATCGCTTGCTTAAATCTGAGATGAAATCTTATGGAAAAATGTTGAGATGTTTATAATACTTTTTTTATTTTAAACAATGAAGAAAGAAAAAAATTTTTTTGCGAAATAAGCGTAATAATATTATTCCCCCCACTTAATTTTGAAAAGACTATAATGAAGATTATAATGAAATTTTAATTTACAGTCTATTGTAGATAATTGAATAAAATGATGTCGTTACATATACCTGCGGCATTAAAGTTACCTAAATACTGATGATGAAAAACCACGGTTTTGACATTTTCATCTTATATTCGCAATCGACGTCTTTCTCGTCTTTAGTCAGGACGAAGTCTCGCGTGAAGGGTATTGTGTCTACGGGACAGAAGCCAATAAACTTGTATGCATCGGTCCTACCTTTCGCCGCAGTCTGCAATTTCGAGAGAGAAAGAAGGACGTTGTATTCCTAATAATTTCGCGTTTAAACAAGCGTGACTTGATTTCTCTTACAAAGCTCTTAATTGCATCTCTAAGAAGGAATCAGCCGTGTGAGATATTAGTATTTATCACGTATAATTCTCGAAACGCGAAATCTTCGAGATTTATCCGCCACGTCACTAAATATGATAATTATATTCGCGATTCCGTCGAAGAGAAGTTTGATTGCAAACTTGAAGCATTTTTGGAGAACAGAATACGATGTAAATTCTCATACATTAAAAAACTAGAAAAAAAAACTTTTTAAAAAAATTTGAAAATAGCACTATGCAAATTTTCGTTAAAAACAAAATTTAAAAAAAAATTAGAAAATAATACGAAGAAAATTCTCTTATACATAAATTAAAAATGAAGCAAGTTGATTGCGCCAATTGATTGTCCCTTCACCTCTCAATTAATCTTAATTGTTGTTACTCCTGATGTTTTTTTCAGCGAAACAGAATTGAATTTCGCAAGCAACCACGCTACGTGCGTTGCACGTCCGCATGCTTTATCCGAAAGGTCGGGACGATCTAAATTGCGCTATTACGCGCGAGATCATTACTCGCATGCAAATACGAGCAATATAACTGGTGCGCGGACGAGAGCACGGACATATTACATTACAATCACGCGTTGTATCTTGCGGGAATCGTGAAAGTTAATTGTTAGGTACAAAAAACCTCTCGTTCACTCAGAAGATCCGATGGATCCATGACGGAATTAATTTCTTAGTGACTTTGACGCGCGATTTTCGCGCGTAGGAGTTTCAATGAAATTTTAATGAAGACAAAAACATATAATATATCGTCCTAGCGCGGTCACGTATACATAATGCCGTCTGGTTACATAACACGTCGTAAAAGCGTTGTTCTAAGTGACCCCGTGCTGGCCTGACCTTTCGCTTTCACTCCCCCTTCCTCGAGATCTGACCAATGCACCTCTCGCAGACTGCAGATCGAACGGCGCGATCGTGTCCGGATCGAGAATACCGAGTAATTCGACTCGCCGTAAAATGTATAACTCGGCGCCCAGCTTGATGGAAACGCTCGATTTAACATGCCCCTCAACTAACGCGCCGTGATTCATATACCGCGATATTTATATGTGCAATATTCAAATATTGCACAATTCGGAGAGAGACTCGAGTGGACATGAGTCGTCTAATAATTATGGATATCAGGCTTGATTTATAGTGTTTATACACACCAAGAGTGTGTTTCAGCGATCAAACTTAAGATTAATCACTTCGAATCGTAAACTTTCGAAGTTTATAGCGAAATTATTAATTTTAATCTCTTTACTTAAGTTTGTTTTTCGTTACACATGCTCACGTCATGTTTTTTCTTGATTTATTATGTTTTAAGTTTTCTTTATTTATGCAAAGTTTATATATGAAATGTTTTATATTTATCTGTTAAAAACATCGCAATGATGTTAGAAAAACTATTATTAGGTACAATTATAGTCACAGTTAATTACGAGAAAGTTTATGCTGCAATACATTTGAATGTAAACTACTTGAATATTACATGTATAATATAGTTCAATGTAATCAGCTAGTCTTAAATCATTTCTTGAGATGATATTTTGACATTACAACCTTTAAAAAAGAAGAAAGAAAGAGAATATTAAATAAGAATAAAATTTCGCTTTATCGTTACTAAAATATTACTAATTAAAAAAATACTAATTAAATTCATTACTAATTAAAAATAATAAATTAAAGACATAATATACATATAAATAAGTTTTTTTAATTCGCATCGAATTAAAATAAAATTTTGTAATCCGAAGTTGGACATTCCCGTGACACTTGATTCTATATTCATTTGATGAATGACTATGTTTAATAGAATAATTAATTACGTGATTAATTATTCTATTAAAGTATACATCTTTTCGTTTAGGATGGAACCATCGGTTCAGAATTAGTTATCCGGCCACTGCCAGAACGGGTTCTGCAAGAAGTAGTGAGCAAAGCGTCAACTCTTTACGAACCCGAACTACTGCCCAACATAACTAGTAGCGAAGACTTGGAACACACAAGTCATCATATCGTTTTTAGAAAAGTGGATCGACCTATCAGCGACGAGTACAGTGACTTTTGTGAGTGGAATATACGTCAAAACTTTAATTTTCGATCTTATTTGAATCGGCAGTTTAAAAATTGATCTAAAAAATCCTAAGACTGCAAATATAAATACAAATGTTTTCAGCGCTTATGGAACCCGATCACTTAGCCAAGAGATATAGGATTAAGCGTTCGATTAATAGCAGATCGAGGCGCGAAGCACCGTATGTCATTTACCCGGAAATCCTTTGTATTGTGGATTACGATGGGTACAGGTGAGAGTCGATTAATATCATCTTTGAGAAGCGCGAGTATATACAGTCGTAACTGTTATTTTTCCTTATGCGAATATTCCGTGTATCCGCATTGACATTTATAATTTCTCTTAACTCGCTTCTCTCAATGATGAAACGAATCTTTTCTTTTCAGATTGCACGGTGGCGATAACGTGCAGATAAAGAGATACTTCGTATCCTTTTGGAACGGAGTTGATCTGAGGTACAAGTTACTGAAGGGGCCAAAAATACGTATCAGTATAGCGGGAATAATTATTTCACGTGTAAGAGATAGTAGTAAAATTAATACTCCAGTTTATGTACATATATTATAATCTATACATCGACAAATCTTTTCTTAAAATATATAAACTCTATTTATCAAACTTTATAATTATTGAGAAAAAAAAAGGATCTTTGAAGATTGAAGCTGCAGGTGCCTAAATATAAATAAGACAATTGTATTATACTCAGGGACGAGACGCGACACCGTATTTAGAAAGGAATCGCGTGGGAAGAGACGCAATTGACTCGGCAGCCGCTCTGACAGACATGGGCAAATATCTTTTCCGGGAGAGAAGACTTCCTGTATACGACATTGCCGTCGCTGTCACAAAGTAAGAGTACCCGATCCGTAAAACGACCTACGTGCAGTGCTGTAACTTGATGACAAGTCACGAAAGTGCCTGCAGAAACGATAGTCTCTCTAATGATCCGTACTTTTTATTTATTTGTCAATCCAACGAGCATTCATTAACTTTACATGATGTAAATGAGAGAAGCGCGAATACATCATAAACGAATGTTGAATTCCACATAAAAGCATTCAATAATTAACTTCAATATACTCTCCGTTTCTCTTTTTGTGTTACGATAATGTTTATTATAAATCTTACGTTTTATTCTCTCTGATGATTTCATACTCTCGATTTTTATTCCGCAAAACAGGTATGATATGTGCCGTCGTAGGAAAGGCGGCCGCTGCACTAAGGGAACTGCCGGTATGGTTTATTACATAGCGATCACGCTTTACTCTTTTTTTTTTTCTTAATTTTCGTAACGTATGGTACAGCATTTTTGCTAGCATGTATAATGTATATAGTTGACGGTATTATTGACGGTTGACATGCAGTAATGGTACATAATCTAACAGATATAGTAGAGTTAGGGGATGTCTTGGGATTCTTGGGGAAGATATTTTTCGAGAAATATGAGGATCAGGACGAATCGCGAGCTAATTACGCGAGCAACGAATTGCGATAATGCAAGAAAACCCAACGCTCGCTGATACAAAAACAGCTTCAAACAGAAATATCTTCCTCGCGTGATTCCAACGAGCGAAATTAGGAACTTGTAATCTGTGCCTGCGAGACAATGCACTTGTAATTCACCAGAGCTTCTTACACACGCTCGAGCAAGGAGGAACGAATGAGGAGTGGGTATGGTACCACTAATCTTAATTTAATTGATAATTAACGTACATTGATAATTCGCGGCCGCGCTGTGGTCCCAAAACGCCATAACGTCGGACAATCATGTCAATTGCGTCATGCATAAAGCTATAAAAACATAGGTTCGCAGATAATCAAAACGTATCACTGAATATATAAAATATCCAGTTTGACATTTGCATTGGAAAGTCATAAAGATCAAGTTAAAGTCAGTTTCCTGTAACTTCTTAAAAATATATATAGTGATTCGCAGAGAGAATCATTTGTATGTGTGAGTTACGCAATACTACGTAGATTGAGCAGGCTTTAATGTAAATCTTTTTTTCCTTTCGACGAATTCGTGTTTTTTTTATTACAAGCATTTTGCAACACTCTAGGCAGGGTTACTCCAATCAGGTGTAAAAATATAGAAAGAGAACTGAAATATTAATCCAACCGAAAATTAAAGTTAATTATCGTATTAAATTTTATATTTAGATAAATTTTATTTCTGATATAATATGTATGAATTTTATTGCATATATCGATGTAATATATAATAATATTTCAGCCCTTTACATTTTTGCAGCATAATCTGAATATGTTTTGAACTCATGAATCAGTTCGAATTAATAAAATGAACGGGGCAACATAATCCATGCATATTAAGTCTTCATTTATGCAGATCTACGTGATTTACGATTTGTTAGACAAATTCCTCCTTCAGTTACGAAAGAGTGCGCCATATGAATGTGAAATCTTGTACAATAAATCGGACCCATAACGTCTGTCACGCTTAATCAAAATGCCAACTCGCAATCGCGTACAATTGATTAATGAAATCCAACACGAGATCACCGTTTAATAAGCGGGCATTGATTCATGCACCAAACGCGCTCGGCGCAGTTTCTTTGCTTTTATTTACTTATTAATTTTTTTGTTTAATATTTCACACATTGGTTACACGTGCGCTTCCGCAACACTCGTTTTTTCAAGGCTGCCTCGAGAAAGGAGCGCGTTTCTTTTTTTAAATTTGTTTTTTGTGTTTGCGGAGAATTTCCAGTAAGGATTGAAATTGATACAATTTTGGCTCCGTTAATAGGAAAATTGTTTTTACGTGTCTTAAGTAATGTCGAAATTCGACCATGCTAAAATTGTGCCGATTACGAATCCTGGTTTTTTTTTGCGATCTTCGCTTTGTGGGTGTTGCTTTCGATCACACGCAAATCCACATTTACTGACTATCGCAAGGACATCACGGAACTTTCTCTCAAAACGCAGGATAGTGTGTTTTATACTTGGCGGTTATAATAGTTTCTCGAGAGGATGATTATCATTTGTTCCAACCCGAGAGAAATCTAGCGAACCACGACACAAATTGAATTCAAACTCAGCGATGATTCCATGCATCTATTTTTACATTTTTTATTTTTTATTGTTCTCTTATGCAGTATTGTAAAAAGATTAATATGTACGGTGTCTGGGTTTCACCGTCTAAATATTGTCTGTCCCGTGACCAGGTCAGAAATGTCACTGAGTATGTAAATCTACATGATAAAGAGTATTTTTGTTATTGCATTGCAGATTAGATATGTGCAGGAGGCAATACGCGAATGATGTGTGCAATAGAGGAACCGCAGGTATGTTTTTTTTTCGAAGAGGGAAACCGTTATTTTTTTAGCTTTTTCAACTTTAAGTCTTGCACATTACGCACTGCCTTACAAAGTTTCAATCTCCAGATTTCCAATTTTGGTATTTAGCGCAAATACAGATAAATAAAGGAAATCTGATAAATTTTGTTTGTAAAATTAAAATAGAAACACTTAAAGTTCTATTTACTTATACTGATTTTTATTTTTCGAGACTTAGAAGGCAATCGTAGAAGTTACTCGAAGCAAATTTCTGTTACATACTTTACTTGTGTATGTATCAGCTTTTATTTGTATCAATATCATATTAGGTGTAGTAAAAAGAAATCCATTATTTTTCCATTCAATTTCATGCAAAAATAATGGATTTCTTTTTACTACACCTAATATACACTTTACTTCTAATGCCTTATATTCTTCTTTTCTTACGTAATGATTTCATGCGCGCATCATACAGATTCGTCAAGCAATTGCCTTTTTCAAACTCTGCTGTTCCCTTGCACAGTTGCTTAAAAACCTACTTCTATATGTATGTTTATGTCTATTTTGCATATACTAGGTCTCAGTATCTATACAGTGGCGGATCGAGACAATTTTGGCGCATCTCGATTCAACAATTGACAAAAATAAAGTACAAATGCAAAATATAATGAAATTCATCCAAGGAACACATTAAATCAAGAGAAAGTCAAAATTATATACTTTAACGTCAAAATAATGATTTTTAGTTACAAAATTTGAGTGTTTGACTTTAAGCAGCTTAAAAAGTAAAGTCATTTTGATTTTTTGTTAATTTTTATGCGTTCCTTGAGTAGCGGCAATTCTATATTGAGTTGTAAGGGATCCGCCACTGTATCTACACAATTATTACAGTTTCCGTATTTTATGTATATACTGTTGTTTCACGGTCTTTTATACACCAAATAATCAAATTACAATTTCGATCGGTAATTACGTGTATCTCGCTCGTATATTTCGTTATTTTTTCAACCAAAAATTACAAAAGAAACAGTCGCTCAAAATTCAATTTCTCCTCCCGTCTTTATTCTCTTTTTTCTTTTTATATCACCTGCGCTCTTTGTTCTGTATCTCTCCTGAGTAATAATTTATGACTCTTGTATACCTTTGGCTGCATTACATTGTCATGGATCGTGGTCTTTGGTAAGTCTTTGAAATCACTAAGGAGAACAACTTTAAAAAGATATGTGTCTACTTTTTCGTAATCGTTCGATATTGAATCGGGGAAGGGAAGACAACGATGTCCGATCTATTGATCGGCCAATTCGTAGACATTTCGAACGTAAACTATACAATATCTTCGGCTAACTCTCTCGTTAACCATTGGGCGACGAATTAACAGATGCATGCCGCATATATATATCGACATAACTACTTGTTTTTAACATTTATCTACAAACGAATTAATAATAATAAATAATTAATAATAATTCTCATAGGGTGCGAAAGCGCGAGATACTAGCAATGTCTATGGTGTATTAACAACACATGTTTCTTCACCGTAAACGTAAATATCAAAACTATGTTGAACACAAATTACGACTGAGAGCAATCGAACCTTGATGAACCTGCAATGTCCTTAAAAGTCAAGATCTCGAAATTTAGAAAATAGAATTAGCGTTAACAAGTGTTTACAGTGAAGACATACTTCTGTCGCTAATTTAACGAGGAGACAGCTTGCGTTAATACCGAATATGATTCTAATAGTAATAAAGTAGTACTACCGTTCGATGTATGCACGTAGCCAGGGAACGCAAACACAAGGCATGTTAAAGAGTCTCCTCTGCACAGGATTCGCATACGTCGGTGGGGCGTGCGTCGTGAATAAGCGTCTTGAGAAGGTGAATTCGGTCGCTATCATCGAAGATACCGGTGGATTCAGCGGTATCATCGTCGCTGCGCATGAGGTCGGCCACCTGTAAGCATAAATTATCATACAAACCTGTTTTTTCTCGCTTTTATCTATTGCTATACGTATCCGCCTTCTTTTGCCTGAAATGAGAACCGATTGAAAATAAAACGTACATTTTACGTGAATCGTAGATTGGGTGCCGTTCACGACGGTTCACCACCGCCTAGCTACCTGGGTGGACCAGGAGCAGAAAAATGTCGATGGGAAGACGGATATATCATGAGCGATCTTAGGCACACCGAGAAGGGCTTCAAATGGTCCCACTGCAGTGTGTCCTCCTTCCATCATTTTCTAAAGTAGGTAACTGTATGCAACGTAGACTTTAAGAACGCTAACTTTGATCTATTATTGGAAAATGTACGAAAGAATTTGTTATTTTTACAATCTTTTTTTAATTTTTCAAATTGATTTTGATTTGATATGCAGTGTGTCTACAGCTTCTATCTTTTAGAAAACAATTTACTGTGTATAAATAAATAATTAGATTATTATAATAAAATACGCTCTTCTTAAAATTAAAAGTAAATGGAAGTTACTAAATCTACGCTATCTTTTTTATTTATAGTGGTGATACAGCGACCTGCTTATATAATGCGCCTCATGAAGATGAAGCGCTGCCAAGAGTTCTTCCGGGTAAACTCCTATCCTTAGATGCGCAATGTCGGAAAGATCGTGGAACAAGCGCTTGTTTCGTACGTATCAGTCTTTGTAATACGAAAAAAGTGGGCGTAATTAAGTTCGATAATTTTTGAAGTCTTTTTCACTTTAATAAAGCTTTATGTAGAATATTAAACTGTGATGGAGTTGAACCTAAAATTATTCTTATACAAAATGTTACATGTATCACATGATTCTTACTGACTCATATCTATTTATTTTATTTATTTATCTTTATATTTTTAATTATTTATATTTTGTATATTTAGAAAGACGATCGAGTTTGCGCTCAGCTATTCTGTTTCGACGCCGGATCCGGATACTGCGTTGCGTATCGCCCAGCAGCGGAAGGATCGCCATGCGGAGATGGTCAGGTAAAACGAGAGCTTACAACAGTGCTAGAATTTACTTGCAACTTTCGGTCAATTTTTGGCCGATCGACTATGCAAGTTGCTGTGAGATAAGAGACGGGAACCAAGTTGAAAATTAGCCGAAAGGTGCAAATAAATTTCAACACCGCTTTACAATAACAATTGCCTTATTTCCGTTTGTAAAAGAAATATCTCTCTCGGCATACGATATTTCAATGTATGCATAATGCAGTTTGCATGACATTGTGAGCTATGGACTATGATATAGCTTCCGCGACGCGTCTGTCGCAATTGTAACGCGCAATTACATCAGAAGTGATCTCATAAATCCTGGCTAGTGCCGACAACGCGATACTATAATATCATGTAATTTTACATAATAGCGCCGAGATAACAATATTTGGCATATATCTTCTCGAGATGTCTTTGCACAGTTGTTTAATCGCTTGATCGTTGACGTTGATTTTCAGTACTGCCTGAACGGGAAGTGCGTCGCGGAGCACGAGAACATAATACCGGATTATACGCAGAACATTCCGACGTATGTACGCCGGGATAGCATATTCAATTCTGCAATACACACCCGGCCGATATTCGCTCATTACAACAATACAGATTACAGGTAATGATCCGAGAACTCGAGCAACTCTTTGTTTCGTAACGCGTGCAATAAAACTCCGCACGTAACTAATTTTAATTCTTGAATCCCATGAAAAACGATAAAGAAAATTTATGCGTTTTGATCAATTAATCCTCGCTAAAAGAAGTACAAAACTTCTACCTAGTAATATGAAGATATAAATAATCTTCAAGTATATTGAAATATTTTTTTTAACATTTCGGAGTTAAGAATTGAAGTTATATACATCAGCGACATTTATTGAACATCGACAAGTATATTTCTAGGTAACCTACTCATGAATTTTAGCATATCGTTACTTCAATTTAAGAATGAAGTGTGAATCAACGCATTTACTGACTGTTAATTAACTTTAATTAATAGACGCTGTCATTTAGCAGAATATAGTGCAGAGGTATACAAATGCAACACCATATATAGTAACGCCATGATAATATGCCACACAGGTATCCATGGGAAGCAACACAGAGCATACCATTATCGAGCATAACCCCATCGACACCGACTACGACGACGATAAGGACATCGACTTATCCCTACAAACACGTCACAAATCTGTTCGCAACGACAGTGTCAAAATATACGCGGACAATTATCAATAACTTATACACCGATCAATACAAGACTATATACAATAATAATAATAGTAACAATAGTAATAGCGGTATTGGTGGCGTCTTCAGCACTACCACCAGAAGAAGCAATTTTTTCAACTCATATTACATCGTCAATACCACTCCAAAGGTCACTTACAGTCCAAAAGTTAGTCCATTCAAATATAAGAACACGGTGATATCGTTTTCCACGACGACCAAAGGATATCAGAACGGCCTTCGAAATGACGGCCGCGGTAAGAGAATCCTGTACCTTTTTCTATTCTATCTTCCGAATTTCACGTCAAGTCATTACTTAATTTTGCATGATCGTCTCTTGCTGTTAATGTGATTAGATTCTTGAAATCCGATCGATCTTTTTCTCTGTGTCTTTTCTATTTTTGTCATCTTCTCTGATAGAAAATTCTGCCTAGAGGAATTTTTTGAGAGACATTGATCCTGATACATCTCTCTCCATTATCGTTTCATCAGTCTTCTGATAATACTTGTCAATACGATGTTTTATCATTTTGTATAATATATGTGTATGTTCTCTTCTATGTTTCTTCTAATGTCACTAATGAAATATGAAAGTATCATAAACTGAATTTCCATCACATGCAATCGATCTCACAAATCGATAAAGGTATTTTATACCGATTATCAAAAATTTTTTTTTGTTAACTGACTTTTCAACTTCATAGAATGTAATAATATCGATTAAATTAATTAATCGAGAGTTAATTAATTCAGAGTTTCAACAGTTTGTCTTTTTCACATACAATATTTTATATATCTTTCTGTAAATATCTTCTCGATCAATCTTTAAATCTTCAGATCAATCTTTAAATACGTTACAAATTAAAATTCTAACGTTGTTCAATAGAAGTGATAGAAGATACTCTTTATCTTCGATAAAGATGTATATGAACATCATAAACACATCTCGCCGTTCTTTATATCTTTTTGCAATAAATTCACTAGCGGGACAGTGATACCTGAATATGTGTGTAATATTTTTGTGTACATAATAAAATCTGTGGACATAAAACCGATGATAAGTATATTATAGTTCCATGAATAATTAATTAATTTTTTTTTATCTATAACGGTCGAAGCTGAATCTTTAATATTTAAATCATTTAATGTGAATTTTATATGTATATATATATATATATATATATATATATGTACATGCATATATATCATATTTATAGTTAAATTGCACGCCGAATTCTAAACTACTCTAAACTGTCTAGTCACCATATCATACTTACCACCAGATAATATACCATACTTGTATCATTTTAAACTGCGCCCCGAAAATTTTATCGTTAAATTTTCAAATATACGATTTAAAATAAGATTCTTATAAAATAAGATTCTGTTTATATTACGTTGCCTGAAAGAAAGACGTTGTTTCCATACATATACTGATTATTCCGAAGAATATTACTAAGACCTCGATAGTAAGGCTTAAGGTCTATTTTTTATTGTACTGTATACTAGTTTAGAAAGTGCAGCAATAAAAAAACAGACCTTTAGAATGCTCGTATGGAATACAAGAGATCCGGGTTTCCATTCCCGCCGAGGTAATATTTTTCGCAATAAATTTATTTACAGTTTCTCAATACATTTTCTAATATGATGACTTTCTAATGCATGATTGAGCATCAAATTATTAAAAATTGCTTGTCAATTTAATCTAATTTATGATATTATCACAGTAGTTTAATTTACAAGTGCGGAAAACTAATTCGCGCAGTTCGAATGACTACAAATATGGTATAATATATATAGTGTATATATATATAGTATATATATATATAGTAATACATATAGTATACACACACACACACACATATATATATATATATATATATATATATATATATAATTCATTGAATTATTTAAGCATTAAAGATCCAACTTTAATCGTTATAAGCATTTATAATTTCTTGTTCATATTGATTGTTTCTCACATGTACAGTTTAGAATAAGATTCTTATTGTTTAATAATTTTATTGTTGCACTACTAAATTCTATTTCAGGTACACTGAAAGAAGAGATTGGTTGCTGCAACAATTTAGATGGTAAAATATGGCATAGCATTTTTAATTGGCTGCAATAGTCAAGTTTTGGTTGTGTTAACAATGTCTACAATATTAGTATACGATTTTGATAGGCCACTGATAAGATACTATTAAAGATCATCAATCCTGGACAAATTTTTAGCGATATGAAAAGGCCTCAAAGGTCCGAAGTTAATTGAAGAACGCTAACATTATCAACAATTAATATAAATTTGTTATTATTATTAAACATTTGGCTAATACATTATTAAATTCATGATTTTTTATTACATAAATGCTCCATAAATAAATATGCATACTTGTAAAATTATAATATTCTATATATTATCAAAAAATTATAATTTTTTTTCTCTGCAGTTATCATCTCTATTGGTAATCAAACTTTGACGATAACTGAAATCACAATGATAACGAACACAATTTTAAAGAAAAATCGAGTATTATTGAATTTTAAATGCATATACACCGATAAACTCTTCTACTAAATCAATAAATCAAACCAAAAAATTAGTACAATATTATCAGTTTTTTACTTTTAATCACTTCAATATTAACAAGAATGCGTAAAGATGTCGATCTTTAATATTAGTATCTCGTCGGTGAATAGACTAACGCAATCAAAAATTGGTTGTTGCAGCCAATTAAAAATACTATGCCATATTCAGCCAATCTTTTGTTTCAGTGTATGCATCGTCAATAAACTATTTTAATCGAACGTTATACATGTATTCAATTGAATTCGCGTTTCGTATATCAATTCATTCATCTTGCTTCCAGGAACAGAGGCCGGTGAATGCACGGACGTGGGGTCAGATTGCGCGGAGCTGATTGACAGGCTAAGAACATGGCTGTGCCATCTACAATCTGTGAAGAGTCGCTGCTGCGCGTCCCTGAAGACGATCTGTGCTGACTAAATAATGACACTAAGGACAAAAAAATAAGAAAGAAAAAGAAAAATCAATTCGATAGTTTACTTGAAGACGTCGCGCTTAGACGCCCGCCACGGATGACGATTTTATTTTAGGCGTCCTATCGCTTCTCGCCGTCGTAACGCAGCATCCGGAAAAGTGCCGCATCGGAAGGAGTCCGGGAAAGATCTTTCGCGCTTGTCACCTCTTTCTCTTTCTCTTTCCTTTTTTCGCGGATAGACGAGAAAATCTATGTTAGATCCTCGTGCGGTTCCTCGATCGCGATAATCACATTGGACTCTTAGCTGTAGTTAGCGTGTCTCGCATACTTCCAGGCGTAATTTTTACAGTACCAATTTTTTCGGTACCAAGATTGTACCGAACAATGTAGTGAATCTCTAAAAAGGAATGGATTGTCAAACGGTACGATAGAGATTTCGGCTGCGTTCATATTTATTCGATAAGAAGCGATCTCGCGAAAGATTCGTTACACAGGCACAGGTGCGTCGTATGTATATTTTTCGCGAGCGTAAAAACGCGCGTGTGCGCGCGCATATGAAAGCCATTCGGAATTTACGGAAATTATATAGCGCAAGACAATAAATGGGAATAATTAAAACATTCTTTCTTTTTCTTCCACCCTGTATATAAGTTATGTAATTATATTTATAAATTATATAATTAGAGAGACATAAAATATTTGTGAAAGTTTGGGATATTTCGCAGAAAGGAAACTTTTACATCATTCTGTATATTTCATGCATTTTAATTTGAGAAAAAGAAGATTAATAAATTTTAAAAATGAAAAATATTTTACAAGCAATTATACTTACTTTCCAACTTGCGAATTAAAAATATTATGAATACTTATTTATTTAATTCAAGATAATAGTATTTATGTTAAAAATCACATTAAAATCTGAAAAATAGATACATAAAAGAATGCAATCTAAATTTTCTTCAAATGTACAATTGATAATAGATAATAAATACATGGAAAGAAACTGAGTGATTTTACTTTATTAAAGAGCTTAATACTTTTTAGTATTTTACTTTATTAAAAAGATTAAATAAAGACTGGAATAAAGTGATTTTAGAAAAACATGAAAACGATTCGTATGTGAGTGAAAATCAAATAATATCATAGTTCTCGAAACATTTCAATGGCAACAACTAAGTCATTAAGATCTCTAATAAGATAGCTGCAGATGATTGATTGAATCTGACAAGAGCAAACGTTGCTTCATAACGTGCTGCTTATGCATATAATATTTTTTATTCAGCATTTGTTAATTGTCGCATATGTCCAATGAAATGATATATGTGAATCTCACGCATTATAGATGCATATCGAAGTTCATAAGCATGTGATATAAATGATTTATTTCCCAGTCAGAAATAATAATGGAATCGATATCGAATTGATTGAATTGGCAGCGAACAGATGCAAAAATATTTCGAATGTCAGTGAATGGAGCTGGAAAAAGCATTTAGAAAAGCATCCTTCAAAAAAAAAATAATTTTTATTATGTAAGTACTTTTTGTCTTGGACAAGCACATACATAAATCAGATGTGGATCAACGTTCCGATATCACGATGTCTTGGCGCAATTAGCGTATTATCTTTTTCTTTTGTTTCTTTTCTTTCTTTTTCTCGAAGAGAATTACACGATTATTAATATCTTTTTGCGAATAAAAATGTTTATCGTAAATGAATTTCCTATGCCTGTTTATTCTTCAAGCATTCTTAACGATTTTATTCAATTAGTTAATCAATTAATTAATTATTTTATTCTTTAATCAATTCGACTTTCTTCATTTTTACTTTTTTATTTTTTATTATTCTTTCTCATAAATTTTTGTTTCTTTTCTCATAAACATAATTTAAGTGTAATATATTTTTATTAAAAAATGCGAACACAATTTGAGCAAAAAATTTGAGCAGTAAACAATCCCCCAATTTGATCATCGACAGAACATTTAATTCACGGTCAGGTTTTCATATGTTGTCACACACGAGAATTATGAATTTGTATAATTCTTTCTTCATTACCGTGTTCGCGCGCAAATCATTCGTTATATGTACAAGTGTTTTTTCCGTTTAATCGCAAGCATAGATCAAATATCGATTAGCTAATTTATATGGAACGTAAAATAGCCATTTCTTATATTCGAGCTGCGGGCTCTCTCGCTGGAAGATCGGGATATTCATGAATATCGAGACAACGAGAAAAATCGCAGCTTGCTGTTTATATTATTTGATGCCGAACAGTTCATTTCGTTTCGGTGAAATTACGAGAAATTCGAAGATCATCTTTCGCTAAGATATTACAAAGAATGTTTCGTGCGATGTTTCTATTATGCCTGGCTGGAATACCGTTTTCACGATGCAAACAGGTAACGTTTAGAATATAAGTACAAACACCCAATTCAATTATCGTTTTATCCACAAAAAAGTAAAAACTGCAAAGCTATAGAATGTTATGAATAGAAAAAAAGGATATATTTTCAGCTTCACGAGTACATGACGCTGAACGAAGTAATGTCCATTTTTAATAAGCCACATCATCTTGGTGAGTGTGACAAGATTTCTTTTTACAGAAAGATCCTTTTATTTTCATAGTACTTTTTCTTATAAATTATACAAATTTTTTTTAGATCAATAATAAACTAATTAATAATATTATTATTGCAATTATAACTTATTACAAAATAATAGTATTAAATGATATGTATATATTTGCATATAGTTTGTATATTCTCAATTTATATTAACTTTCAGTACCTGAATATGAAGTGGTGCCCGTATTGCATAGCATGTCGAAGGAAATGAAAGAAAATATAAATGAACTCAAGATAAAGGTTTTCAATGACGACGTCAATTTATATTTGAATCCCACGGAAGGAATCCTTGCTAGTAAGAATACACCCGTATGGACCGTTTCATCTAATCCAGAAGCACCCGAAGGATTGCAATACAAACAAGTACCAAAGGTATGTGTCTTTCAACTTTTATATCTTTACAATAGTAAAAAAAAATATGCGAGATGGAGTTATGAAAAAATGTCTTTCTTATTATTATCTTCTCGTCACAGGCTATGGATTCTGTAGGGATCGTTCTTCAAGACGTACGCACATCGAGCTCAGTTTTGTTAACTCCTACTCCTGACGGTCAAGTTCATGTGGTAAGGATTCCAATTGCATCTCAAAGTTGCGATTGAAATCAAATAATTTTTCTTTTTTTTTTTAATATACATATGAATGTAAATCAATAACGTTTTTCTTTCTGAAGAACGGAGTGCTTAACAATACATACGTCATCAAATCTCTGCCGCGACGAATATTGGATCATGTTCTTTACGGAGGACGCAAACTCTTTGAACCGCTTCATAAGAAGAATGTGACGAATAACGATGACTTGGCTTACACGCATCATCACGTAGTGTACAAGATGCCTTCATCAAATCAGAAAGATTTTAGTAAGCTATTTGAATACTTACATAAAAATTTCACGTAGATTCCCTTTTAGATTCACTCAAATTTCAGGGCAGGTGTCTTATTCAATACTCTTGTGGTTCTACAGAAATTACAGATCCTGAGGGCCAAGAAATGAAACGCAATATCCCGGATATCATTTATCCAGAATTTTTAGTAGTAGCAGATTACAGTATATATCAGTAAGTGAAATTATATGATGCTAATTATATACAACAAATAATCATAAATTTTATATATTAATAAATAAATATACGTTATTATTCTTTTTATAAAATACTAATTTTTCTATTTATTGCAGATTACTTGGCGGAAATATCGAGCAGGCTATAAGATATCTTGTCTCGTTTTGGAACGGAGTCGATTTGAGATATCGTTTGCTTACTACGCCGAAAATACGGCTTAATATCGCAGGAATAATCATAAGCGTTGTAAGTTTTAGCTTAATATTCAAATAGGAGAGATCGGAATTAGTTGTCGTATGGGGTTGATTATCAAAATGTTTATAACTCAAACAAGATGGCAGAAAAATCTTTTTGACTGTAGATTGTTGATATAATATTAATTTGTTATGTAAAATGATTTACGCTACAAGCATTGTATATATTATTTATTTTTAAGAAAATGAAGTTGAGTAAATTTTTCTTATCACCTATTTTGTTATCTGACTTTGGCATTATTAATTGCGATATCCTTGTATTCATAGAAAATGACATATCTTAGAAGATCTATGTACAATTAATTAATCATTATCCTAACAAAGTTTGTAAATACAATCTCTTTTATTAAAAATGGCTATGTGGGGAGATTGATCAAAATAAGACGAAGTTAGTTTAAACAATCAATTTTAATATTTTTAAAGAATGCATTTTTAGAGAATATACTTACAGATATATTATATTTTATAGATATATATATATATTTTTTTTTTTTATTTTTCATATAGAAATTACAGTACAAAAAACAAATCATGTATTTTATAATTAAAAATTAACTATTCTATTTAAAGTAATATCATAATTACTATTATTTCTCAAAATATAAAACTGATATTAAAATAAAAATTGTATTTTTTATATGCGTTGTCCACAACAAATATGTTATTGCCAATTCTACAACATGTGACAATCGACCCAGAACACAGGATTAATTATTTTCATATTTTCGCAGCTTCATTTAAAATTAAATGACTTATTTTTACGATATAATGAATTCACGAGTAATATTTTTTTTAATATCTAAAGGATGTAAATATTATAACGTGCATAATATTTCAAAATCAGGCATCTATTTTTTCTAAAAATCACTAATCAAAAACTATGACAATCCTACATTCAAATCCTTCATTATATTTAAATACACGTGTATCACATATAAATATGTCCTAATTATTTTACATCAAAATTTAAAAGAAGATAATTTCTAAATAATATTTGTAATATATTTGATATATTTAATATATATCTATATTATTTTTAACATAACATTTCGTTATATTTTAGGATAAGGATGCTACTCCATATTTAGAAAACAATCGTTTCGAAGATTCATCCCTAGATGCGGATCGTGCTCTACGCAATATGGGAGATTACTTCTATCGCGAGAGTAGATTCCCAACAGATTTTTACGACATAGCGATCGCTATGACAAAGTAAGTATCCGCCCAACAAATGAAAGTGGATTGAAATTTTTTTCTATCCAATGTATATTTTAAATAGCGAATATAAATAGCGAATATAAATAGCTTTTTTTTGGATTCAATTGGATTCAATTGGATGCAATTAGATTGAAAAATTACATTTCCTATTCAAAATTTTGAATTGAACAGTATTCACAATTTGTGTATGTGCGTGCGTGCGTGCGTGCGTGCGTGCGTGCGTGCGTGCGTGCGTGCGTGCGTGCGTGCGTGCGTGCGTGTGTGTGT
>Ga0157363_1001346_pt1 | contig 20367 bp, 11 predicted proteins | sample AttsexASBM1_FD_111477 | JGI IMG/M metagenome (GOLD analysis project Ga0157363, IMG submission 111477) | Fungus gardens microbial communities from leaf cutter ant in Ribeirão Preto, State of São Paulo, Brazil - Atta sexdens ASBM1 | ecosystem: Host-associated > Fungi > Mycelium > Unclassified ... | reverse complement strand
TTGTTAGTTGGGGGACTATGGGACTAGTCTCCTACAAAAATTTTTTTTACGGAATTTAAGAACGCATAATTATATAATTTATTCATTAAGAATTGATTAAGTGGGGTAGGAGGAGAGCAGCTAGGTAGACGTTATTAACGGTAATTTATGGAGTGATAAGATATAATTTGTAAATAAACGAAATGTAGGACTTACAAAGTTAAGATATGCAGTTAACTTCGTTATTATGCATTTCACTTGTTTGTCAATAAAATTTTATCGTCTTAAGCCCACTTCAGACGATAATTCGCAACCAAATTCGACAGAATTCTATTTATAATATTGCATGTCGTAACATAAAAAAACATTTTAAAGAGTAAAATACGCACATATAGAAAAGATTTATCAATGATATATATTTTCCATATGTATTTTTTATATGTATCAATAAATATTGGGTTATCCGGAAAGTTCGTGCCGATTTTGAAGGAAAATTGAAACGCAGAAGATTTAAATTTTAGTATACATTTATTAAATTATATAGGTTAACCAATATATTTTCTATTATATGTATGTATTTTATTTCTTCAAATGTTTTCTATGTTTATTTTTATTAATATATTAATTAAGTAAGATATAATATTCATTTGTTGAGATGTTTTTGCCTCAATCAACATATTTCGATCAATGATAGAAAGGATGGTTTTCTTAAAAATAAATTTTATTTAATAAAATAAAACGGGCAATTTTTTTATGCACCAAATCGATAACAAATAAATAAAATAATTTATTATCTTTATCAAATTTCTCTGTACTTATAATTTAAATAAAAAAACAAAGTTCAATTATTTGTTGTTTAGTTTAGCTGATGTGAATCATTTGACCGAATGAGAAAATTAGCAATTTTGATGTTTAGTTGTTGATCTGTCGCGAACAAATATGAAAATTGTCCTTTTTTCGCAGCTCATTATCAGTAGGCTTCAACTCGACGTCCGTTGTGATTCTGGAGGACTTCGTTAAAGGATGCTTTAAAATGAAGCCCAATGAGCGTTGTTCCATAATTTTCGTGAAAATTCTTGTCGTCCTGTTTGGTGTGATGGCGCTATGCTTGCTTTTCTTGATCGAGAAATTAGGTGGAGTTCTATCTGTGAGTGTTCAGTGTTATCATTTCATTTGTAATCTATATTAAAACATCAACAAAATGCTATAATTTTTATTACTGCAATTAAAAATGCTGTAATTTTTATTATTGCAATTTAGGTGACGGGTAGTTTAGCCGCTATCGCTGCCGGAACTTCCTTTGGCGTCTTCACTCTGGGTATCTTGTTTCCGTGGGCAAATTCCAAGGTATAGATTAAAATGTGATCAACTTTCAGATGAACAAATTATTTTCCAAACAAACTCTTACAATAAAAAACTATTGTTTCGTGTATATTTGTTTTGTGCAGGGTGCCTTTGTTGGTACTATTGCAGGATTCATTATGTCTGGATGGGTCAGTTTTGGTGCGAATGCGGCCATTGGTTCTGGTCTCATAGTGCCAAAGAAACTTCCAGTGCCACAATGCGAGGGAAATGTGAGCCAAAATTTCTTAAAGCAATTTGAATGGCACAAGTGAGTCCCTCCTTTTATTTAATTTGTATTGAATTAATCTTGGTTCTAATTAACAAACGCATACATTATGTAGCGAAGACAATGTCTTCCCGTTATATCGGTTGTCTTATCACTGGGTTGCTCCTATTGGTACGTTGGCGGTACTTGTGGTGGGTGCGATTGTTACTTGTATGACAGGTGTGCAAAATCCTTCATCGATCGACAAGAATTTGCTTTCTCCAGTGATACATAGGTAATCAACTCGTTTAGAAAACTTTTGCTACAACTTTTATTACAACAAAAAAAACATCACTCTTTTATAGGTGGTTACCACAACAAAAATGTTCACGAGAGGTAGATGGATGTGTACCTGTATCAACCGATTTGCAACTATCAGCAAATTTACTATCGGCTCTTCGTAAAAAATCACAACCTAATTAATAATATTGTTCTATAGAAAACGGCATAATATACATTTTACAAATATATCATTGCTATCAATGGATATGTTGAACTGGCAATTAGAAGATTTTAAAATACTTATTATTGGTTTTTATAGTTAATTTTTTTCTTTTTTTCAAAGTATTTATAAAAATTTATATATAAAATGGATTCCCGATTATCAAAATTACATGTTTCAATTTTGAACAATGGACCAATTGAATTTAATGTACGTAATTAAATTTTATATATATAAAAATTTTATATATAAATATTTTATATACATAAAAAATTTTAAAACGACTCTCAATCTTTAAAATAAAAATAAATAATCAATTCAAGGCTAATAAGAATTAAAGCAAATGGAGGTACCGAACGACAATTACAAAACTTTAATTACTTTCCATTACGCAAAATCTTCTTTATTTTTGAACGTTTCAGCTCTCTTTGGAGTCCTCTTCAGCGAAATTACATATCCTAACTCATTTTCGTTGAATAATCATATTTCTATTAATCGAATTAACCCATACCTGCCTATCTTTAATAATACTCCCGCTGAAATTATAGACCCATACATAGGGGCTTCTACATGAGCCTTAGAAAGCCAAATATGAAATATATAAATAGGTATTTTAATTATTAAAAATTCTCATAAAGTAAAATTATAATTTTCCATAACTACTGCCATTAATTTAAACTTTACTGTTAACCTATACATATTTATATTAAAAATACAAATTAGTAAAGGAAATGAAATTAGTAATATATATAAAACGTTCAAAAATGAAGAAATTTTGTGCAATAATAATTAAAGTTTTGTATCGTTGACCTCCGTCTACTTTTATTAGCTTTGAATGAATTATTTATTTTTATTAAATTATATATTAATGTACATTGAGTTAAGTGTGTAGAAGAAAAAATATGAAGTAATATTTTTATATGTCAGTATATATATATATATATATATATATATATATATATATATATATATATATATACATATATGTATATCGCAATATAGACAATGCAAATTACTATGTATGTATTTTTTACAGAATAAATAGAAATAATAAAATGCTCATTATTATGATCATTCATCATTTTAATTTCTGTCAAACTTCATCTTGGTTCACTGACAAAGTTCACGGAAAATAATTGTTTCTTTCGATCGCTATGGGATATGCAAACACTTATCCTCGAAAAAATAAAAAGAATGGCGATCGAATTGTGTATTTACTATATTCAAGACACGATTCGTTGAAAAGCCACTGCTAAATGATGCATTTATTTAATATCTCGATGAATCGCGTCGTTCGCACGAAAGAGCCAGGAATTTTTCGCACGAAGTCCATGCGTGATCGTCACGGGCAGCACGTCCCAAAGAAAATTGTGATTCGCAAGTTGCGTAGTCTTTATTAAGCGCGCTTCATATGCCATTTGCATTCGTCTGGGCGGCTGATAGATTCGGAATTTCCACGTATGTCCTACGCGTGTGGCTTATATTATTACATATATATATATATATATATATATATATATATATATATAAAATATATACATATAAGTGTATCTATGTATTTGTATATTATATGTATGCGTATGCATATAACGCAGAGAAACCGGAGGAGCAGAGACATGACGCGCGTAGACTCGCGCGGTCGCGTTCACTTTGGAGACAGACCAACCAGGAGGGATGGTCGGAAGAGACCCGGGGTTGAGAGAGCGAAAGGGGTAGAGTGGCTGAGGTGGCGGGTTACAGAGATGGATATAGACAGATAGAGGTGGATAGAGAGAGGTCGCGAGGCTTGAATGGGGCTAGTTTGAGATAGTTAGCGGGCCTTCAGGGGCACAATCGGCCGCGATTGGCGGGCCTACAATCACACGTCGCATTATATGTCCATCAGCACGGCGGATCTCGCAAATACGCTATAGCGTGAGCGAGCGAACGCGCGCGCACACTAACGCGAGTTGTCGTCCGCTCACCACAAAAATATTGCGATGTGTTCCGCTTCAGCATTCGTTTTCCTTGCGAATGTTTTTACATTTCGTCATTGTCCGTTTTATATCTTAAACGTTCTGAACATTGCCGTTGCTGTCGCGCGAAAATTTCACTCTGAACGTAAGTTATCCAGATTATTTCAAAAAGTAGCTCGTTTAGTCCAAGTGGACATTAGATAAAGTGGACAACCATGAATCTCAGTATAAAGAAAGAATGATATATCTATTTTATTTGAGCACGACGTACATAAAAACATTTTAATAGCTTTCTTGGCTGCACAATTTTGTCCTACGCACCTACATGGAAGATACCTACGATTCACTGGGATGGCGGTTAATAAATTCTTAATACATGGCTTTTTTTGGGAGCGCCGATGACTTCGTTCGTCCATCCGAGGAAAATGTTCTGCTCGAGAGACGCAGACACGGGACATTCGTCCGGGGGCGAGTTGTCCCGTATGCAAATTCGTTTTATTGTCGCGGCACAGAGAACGTAGTCGAGCAGACGTGGACCCATGTAAACGGTCATCTTCGCTACCCGCCTTAATTTCATTCATGCCCCGCTACTCTCCGGCTACCCCTCTCTCACCGCCCCACTTTAATTACTGCCAATTGCCCTTGCCGCACGCGAATTATGTCATTTCCACATGAGCAGCACTTTAGCGAAATTTTCGCTAGGTAGTCAGAAATGAGACGACTGCAGTCTCGTTCTCTTTCCGCACTCCCCGCGCACTCTCTTGCGCTCCCTCGTCCTGGTGTAGCGTAATAAGGGAATAATTAATTAACTCCACTCCCCCGCGTTTCGTTTTTGCGCTTCGACCCTCGACGGAATAAAATTTACGTGTGTCCCGCGTATTAATTAAATGTCGTATCTTTTCTCTCTCTCTCTCTCTCTCTCTCTCTCTCTCTCTCTCTCTCGTTTTTTATGAAAGCGCGCAATCGTAATGGTTGATTGAAAATAATCTGAGAAGCGAGTATAAAAAATGCATTATATTGTCTACGATAAGAATACGCGGGATTATAAAATATTTTTGAGTGGCAGCGTCGTGGAAATACTAACAAAATATCTGTAGGCGAAAGGAAGAGACCATTTGTTCTTCTAATTCAATTATTCCTTGTTACAGTCGTATCTGCAGAGAAACATCCCTCTTCTACTCGAGTTATTAGGCGGCCGGAGTACGAGCGAAATTCCCAGCGAGCGGTCAGCGGCGACATTCCGGCGTTGCTGCCAGCACGAATGAAAATTTCACAGTCTCTCGATTCCCTCCAATTCGAAGGATCGCAGAGATCTTTCGGTCACGTCGAATCTCTCGTCGACCTACCTCTGGTTATATGGATCGTCGCATATCTACACGTTGACGGGGAGGATGGGCAGAAAAATAAAGCCCCTGTGCCAGGAGGCTAGACACGATTCCGAAAGTGAATCATGCGAATTAATCTTGTGGAAAATTAGGTCAATCGTGAGACCCCGATGGATCACTTTGTGCACTTGTTGTTGGATCAATCGCCGAAGAAAGCTAAGTAGGAACGTTCGTCAATTCAATAGCCTTTCTTGATAGCGCGGAAATTTTCGCTACAAATTCATATGCGTTATCATGCATGTAATCAAGTCGTCTCATTGTGCTGTATATCTCCGTCACATTATTTAACATATATAATATTTCTTTTTTGTTTCACATTTAGTTATGCTTAGCTACGAAAAAGATTCTTTAATGACAACACTAGTTTATTTTTTTTCCAACATCCCGACGACATGTTTCGCTTAATTGCGCGGGTAGTTGTAGCACATCGTGTAGCACATTAGCGGATACGAAGGCACCGCGTTATCACACCTGGACGATTTTTCTCCATTAGCGGCATTGTTTCCGCACGAGTGTGTCGCCGGCCCGACCGCGCGAGTCACGTGAAACTGATTTGTAGCTGGAGCCAGGTTTATAGAAAAAAAACATGATAACTTCCAGCGGCGACAGAACGAGGCAACCTTGGTAGTGTCAAGTTGTTAGTTACTAAACAGAAGTTATTTCACAGCTGAGCAGATACCATTGATGGTGCAAAATTGAAGTACGTAATTAAATTATGCGATAATTTTCAAGATTATTATAAAGTAATATTGGTACTTAAACGGATTATTTTTTGGATTGATTGAAAAAAAAAACGGAACACCATGGCCATCATTATCTCTGTTTGTATAGTATAGAAACACCAGCACTCAAACCGAACTCGATTAACAAATTTCGATCTTATATTATACAGGGTGTCTGAGTTTATCTTTCCACGCAACCATTTTCGAAGTTAAAAGTTATTGGAAAAAAATCGCGTGGGTTGATTATAGTAACGATCGAGTTAGTTCGGAATATTTGCGCGCAAATGTCTCTTAAGCGTGGCAATGCGATAAAGGATTTCCGAAGGTAGTTTAATTTGCATCAGGCCGGCCGGTTGTATTAAAGCGACTCGGATAAGAAAGGATTTCGGATGGGAGGGGGATGGGGTACCATTAATTCTCACGGAGAATCCGCCTTGCTCTTCTTTTCCGACGTTACGGCAGTTAGTCGTCACTTAGCTAGTTACTCGCTTACTTAGTCCACTTATTTTAATCGGGCGCTCGTCTGCGCCGCCTCAACCCAATTCTCCGCTTGTTTTTACGCCTTATCCCTTAAGGCTAATTCATTAATTAATTCCGTTAGTACCCTACCTACCGCCGCTGCTCTCCCTCCCTCCCTCCCTCCCTCCTCCTTCATCCTGTGTTCCACCATCCCGCCCCGTTTCTCTCCCCGTTGATGCAACTCCAGCGAACCTCTTGAAGCACGGGTGGGTGCTCACTAATTAAAGTAATTACTAAATAAATTGCAATTACACTAATGGATCGAGCACGACGACGGATACACTCGTCAGGAACTGTCGCCGAACTTTTCCCCGGTTATGTTGTCGATTACGAGATACCTGCCGATGTCGGTATTCCACTCAGATGTGGTCGTCCTCGTCGTTGTCATCGTCGTCGTCGTCGTCGTCGTCGTCGTCGTCGTCGTCGTCGTCGTCGTCGTCGTCAACGTGACTTTTCTACTAGGCCGAGTAAAATTATAGTTTTGTCGTCGTCACTAAGTCTTTGGGTCACTCGCCATGAAGGCGAGGACTCTCTTCGTAAAATTATTATGAAGAAATAGTAGGCTTCGTCGTTTATACATCACTTGTGTGTCGAACCTCGGTGCGATGGTATAAAATTTCAATTCGTCCCCAGATATTTGCGTTAGATAGCAAAGTATATTTTCACTATGACTTAAAGCGCTCTATGAAATGATAAAGGAAGTAATAAAATATTTGGAAATCGCTGCGCGGATTTGATCGCTCTCGGACGCTGAGCGCATCGGCAAACACAGATAGTGCGTCAACGTGTTAATAGGGCTATCAGTCAACATACACGTTTGAGTGACGTCTCAATCAAATACCAACGCGTATTTTGAATTCGCGTTACACCGATCATTCCGATTTTCGCATTCGCGTCGGTAACGTTCTTCGAGAATGAGAGCGAGTTTCCTTCTCTTGTGGTTGCTCGATGAATGTACAACAACATTAACCTGCGACCGCGAAAAGTAAATTCGAAACTGGAGGAGAATAAAACTTTATTGTTGCACCATCCTGATAAATAAATAAATAAATAAATAAATAAAAAAAAAGATAACTCCCTGTATCGGATTTATAATTAGCGACGCCTTCCTTTTCTTTCCTTCAGCAAAAATGAAGGATTATGCGCGTACAGGTGCACGAACGCACGTCTGAAAGTATGTTATGTCGATCGAACCGACGATCGCAATTATCCAGTAGGTAACGATTCCCGAAGGGCCGCCGCTAATTAATATAACCGGCGACAATTCATTCGCGATTGACAGGAAAATGCGTCGAGCGCGCGGCATCGCGACCGGTCCGCGTGCTCGTGATGGGGTGAAAGGGGGCTCGAGGAGGGACGGAGAGACGAGCGGAGGAGCGGACTGGAGGCTCGCAATTTGTCAGGTGACAGCCGAGAGACTGGAATAAATGGACAATTACACAAATACAATGTTTGACGTCATTTCAATGACGCGAGAGACACCTGTGATTGATTGTTAATTGCCTCGGTTTGTTACCCTGACCAACGGCGGGATTGGTGGGGACGTGCGCGCGATGAGGCGGGGGAGGTGGTCCAGAGCACGATGGATACGAATAATTTAATTGAATCGATCGACGCGCGGGAGTGTTTTCGTCGCTCCCACGCCACTTCTCTCTGTTCCTCCTTTTTATTCAAATCCCGCTCATTTGTCTCGCCGGTGCTTTCAGATCTGTTTGCGACATTATCTCGCGAGAGGGGAGGGAGAACGTTGACTCCTTTCTCGCTTATTGCAGCGACAAACTAAATTACTGTTTATCTGAAGAAGAAGTTATACTTGTTATCAGACAATAGAATTGGGCAAGTTCTATCTCTCTGGAATTTGCAATAGAGATTTACCGATTCCTAGTCGTGCGAATGCTTAGCGTCAATTTTGCATTCATTTCTTTAATAGTTTCTTTAATATAAGTCCATGAGATAAAAGAGAGAGAGAGAGAGAGAGAGAGAGAGAGAGAGAGAGGGAGGGAGAGGAAGAGAGAGAAAGAAGGAAAATCGGTGGACCCAGACTCGTTTCGCAATGTTGTTAAGATACCATTAGTTATAGTGAGACTGTGAGAACACACTATGGAGTGTATCCATTGTGCAGCTTAGTTAAACAGGAAGGAAGGAAGGAAGGGTTACGGCCGTTCCCGTTTGTCTTCGAGCGCGTGGAATCTTCGCGCCAAATCCCCGAGGAGGATCCAATTAACTCTCTAAGAATTCGATTCCTCGTCCACGCTAATTCCAAGATAGTGCGCCGGCACTATCAGATTAGAAAAGACAATATTTGCCGCGGTGCTTGTAACTCTAATCGCGTATCGCCCAGCAGATGCTCCTTCAATTAATAGCGGCTACTGTTTGCTTCCTTCCAGAACCTTCCCTCGCACCTGCTGATTAAACAAACCGGCGGGTAACAGCGCAAAATATACCCAGTAAGTATCAGTTAGGAAAATGAAACAATCGCTAGTGTACTTTTCGGAAAGCTATGACGATTCAATATTGTTCAAGTTATATGTATATAACTTGAAAGGGTGTACATACAGTAAGTACGCTAAAAGATTTTAAGGGTAATTCCTTACACAAGTTCAAGACGAAAATTTCATACGACTATGTGTCCGAAATGGCTGTTTCAAAGATATAGGGTTTCAAAAAATTTCGAAAACCACTCGAGTTATTTTAATGAAACTTTAAACATGTACAAAGTGTCATGAAAATAATTTAAGTAGTTTAGAAATTTGAAAAAAAACCACCCTGTTTCTTTGAAATTAAGCTGTTTCAAACATATTAAGTGTTTTGGCTTGAATTTACATTTGGGGAACCCCTTAAAAATTTTTTAACATATTTAGTATACATCTTGTATATAGATTAAGTCTTATTATAAATAAAAATATTCTTATAATCATTTGTAATGATTCTATAATTTTAATATAATCCTGACAGCTTGTAAGATCGGATGATATGTTTGTTGAGATCAATGCAGTTTCGATTTATTCCACAATATTGTTGAAAATTCTCTAAGCCAAGATACGTTGTTTCTTCTTGATAAAAGAGAGAGATGGAATAAAATCGAAAATATAACAAAATATGAATACAATAATAAAAAAAAAAGTAAATTGTATATTATTTAAACCGTAATAACATGAATATCGACAATATCGTTTCTTTTCCAACTAAATTTTAAACTGTAATCGAATCGATTTATTAATCGTCACAACGTCAAATATTTTCGCGGCATGCGCCTTATTTATTATTTCTCTCACCGAATATTTGCGACTCGATTATCGACTGTTGACTTTTCCCCGGGCATTCGTGATGACGCGTCGTGCCTCGCCGCGATTCACAGTCCAATAATTATCCGTTTTCTGTTTGCATTGTTCTCGACGTTCTCCAACCCACAATTTAAGGAAATTTCCATAATAAGCTACGGTTAAGAGTAATGTTAGCCGAGGCATAAATCCCTCGCGCCCCCTTTTCTCCACCTTCCCATTCTTCATCCACCCACAAAGGAGGCTTCCTCTGACTTCTCCCTTCTACCGCGGGCGAAGATACACCTCACGATAAGGACTGCTTTTTATTTCCATACAATTATATCGACGATGTAACCCACCGGATCCGTGCTTTGCGTCTATGCATTGCCTTAGGCACGTCTAACGAGGAAATATATGTACTTGTCCGTCTTCGATTTTTGTGGACGTCAAAATGTTGCAGAATTACAAATAGAAAACGTGTATTTTTTTTTATAAATGCATAATATTAAAAATTCGTCGAATTCAAAGTTCATATACATCTCTGTACAAGTATCGCTGTTATTTATCATTCGAAATTCTTTATTTTCCGCTCTTTACATTTTTTAATATCCAAGATTTTCTTAAAAAATAACTTGTCATTGCCGAAACTACATATACGCTTGTCGTCAAATATTTAAATATATAAACAAATATGTTATCGAAGATATGATCTAATTTATTTAGCATAAAAGCTTGCAAAGAAGAAGAAGGATGTCGCTTGGAGCAAATCAGAAATGATCGAGGCTACATCGTGATTGCGATCTCGTAAACTGGCAGCGGCCAGTTGGCAGGGTGATATTTCACGGTAACGGTATTTAGTAGAACCGTCGCGACTGTCATCCGCGATGAAACGACGGAGGCAGGGAAGGCATTAAGCGTAATGAATTACCAAGCGAGCGGAGTAATGTGTCTTAATTACGGCCTGCAGCACAATAATTATGTAATTAGGCATTGTTTGCCGACCAGTCCCTAATCACAATCCCGATGTCGCAGCCTCGTCACGGCTCGAAGTGCAGCGACGTGTTATCGACCGGCAGCTTTGTCTCCACTGTTGTTCACTCATACGCAGATCTCGCACATTTCATTTGAAATGGTCAAATTAGACTTTCTTGGCTCTCTTGATAGACGTGCAAGTAATGATGTTCTGTTCCCACGTTGAATGATATTTTCAAACTAAACAACATTTACGAATGAAAAGTAATTCAAGTAATATCAACAATTCACGTTATTAATTAATTAATCTGAAATTTTTGACAAATCATCTTCCTTTTCTCATCTTTCTCGCTTTTTATTACAAAAGACACGAAGTACGGTATCTTTCAGTTTCATTTAATCCAAACCCTTTTAAGAAATGTCAATGAAAAGCCCAAATACTAGTTGAGACTCTCACTAACTCCAACTCGCAGTCATTCTACATTAGATCCGTGTACTTTTAAAAATTATAATTGCGAATATAATTAGTAAAAATCGTCCATAGTTTCGAAAATAATTCGCGACATCTCTTAGCTCATACCGAGGAATACCGAGGAAATTCGTGTTCATGCTCGATATAGACGGACATGATTATTCGAAAGCTTAGGATCAAACGCGGCTACGGAAACGGCAACGACCGACTGACGGAATAACTAATTTATCAATTCTTCGCTTCGGTTGGCTCCGATACCTGTGGCTGTATTTGCGAACACGTGTAAACAGAACTCCCGAAACATGCAGTCGCGTCGTCCTTGTGTTTGGAAAGCTGTCCTCCTTTGAAGGCTTCTCTAGCGCGAATCCCGCGATCGTATATTCGCCTATCGGAATTCCTGGTTGCGAAACAATCGTACAATTGCTGCGAAGAAGCTCTTTCTCTTCTCCTCACAGAACGCAGCAGAATAACGATAGGTTCGACTGGTATCCCCGCTTGTGAGGGATGTTAAAAGTTAGCTTTGCAACGTCTCGTATTGCAATAGTCACCACGGAACAAACCGCGTGTACCGCAGTTACGTGGATTTAGTTTCGTGAATAATGGCCCAATTAGGAAGTAATAACACATCTCTTGCCGCTAAACGACTCCGAGTTAGAATTAGTGAGAGTCTCAAATAGTATAATAGTATACAAGTCTTTCATTATGACATTTCGCGAAAGGGTTGGATGAGACAGAACGACATCGTGTTCCGTAAGTCAACGTGGCAATTAGCGATTTCTAATTACTTGAGAGAAGATTATCAAACGATATCGTACGAAGAATCGCGGTCAACGCTTTTATCTTCAGTATTACTTTCAATATTTTCATAAACAATCTTGACAGAGCGACATGGACGTCGCTTTTCTGACGAAAGTCGTAAATCGATTTTAATGGTAAACTGATCCCGGCCGTCGAAGATTTATACTGTCTGGCTTTCAAACGCGCGTAAAAAATGAACTCAAATACAGGTTTAATTAGTGTCGAATAAAATTGCTGGACTGGCTGTGATTGACTGAAAGGCTCGTCGAAAAAGACATTCGGATATTTCATTATGCCAGAACCGAACCGACGTCAATTATGCAAATTATGAGCATACGCATACACGCACGCTTTCACAGAGGATCGGCCCGACCAAGAGCGAAAAATTCATTTATGAGCTTTTTGCGAGATGAAATATTTTTTTAGTTAATCGTGTTAGCCTGTCGTTGCGGTCCGCCGTGACCCCTCGTGACCCTACCTGCCCTCTGCTCTCACCCTCCAGGGCAAATTCTCATAAATCCATCGACTTTCCGATATCATCCGGTTTAGTAGTTGCACTTGTTAAGTCTTACATGGCTGTAACTGAAGGAACTGTTATATGAAATTAATGACGGATAAAATGATGAATTAATAAGTGTTTGATAAAAGAATACGCTAGTCAATCGGTTTCTCCTTTTGTATTTCATTATACGTTTTCCTCTTTGTTTATACTTTTCTTTATTTCCTTTCTCCCTTTTTCCTTCGCGCATTCTCTTAGTCAGTTTATCTTTCCTCTGTACATACGCGTCTTTTCTGTTCTTTTATCCCATTTTGTCCTTCTTTTCTCGCTCTTCATGTATTCAGTTCGAATTCGCGCGAGCACACTTCGGAGTTAATTGCAAATATAATTAGCAGCTCGAATCATAAGCGAGGCCGTTTGAATGATTGTTCCGTTTGTTTATGAAGTGGATCTCGCTGGACGCAGCGCACGCGGCCAAAGTAACGAAACCCATTGCTAATTATCCACGGTACGTCGTTTAATTAAGCCGATAGCCAATGACAGCGATATCCAGACCTAAGCATAAACAGCTGATAATGTCTGATAATTTTATTATATCACGAAACTTTTTAAAGTTTCGATCAGTATTAATGTTACAAACTACATTGGATGAGAGACAAGGTTTAACGATTAATTACATGTGAAAAGATATCTGTATTCTTGCTTTCTACGTATTATCGTCACTTTCTATAGAAGCGCAAGTCACCCAAACACATACAAAGACAGGCTTTTCTTAGGAAAAGCAACGAGAGCGGACGAAATTTGATGTTGCGATACATAAAAGCCGAGCTTTGGTTGCGGAAAGAATTTTTCGAATGCTGGCGAACGCGAACGCGAACGCGAACGCGAACGCGAACGCAAAAGCGAGCGCGAGAAGACAGTCCAATATTTCCCAGTGGGAATCGACAGGTGTCCCCCGGGTGGCGGGCTTCCCCTAAGTACTGCTTACTTGGGGAATTATGTCTGTCACGTCTGTCCGTTTGCCCGATTCATTTCACATCATCCGTCCGCATTCACCTTTCGCGCTCGCACGCTGCTTTTCCTCCGATTGAAGTTGGCTTACAGCGTTCGTGCGTACCGAAACGCAAATGCTGTCTCAATAACGTTGCGCTGGCGTGCTCTCCCTTCAATTCACCGCGAGTGTGCGACAAGATTCCTCACAATACGTCCGGATAGAGGTAACGTAAGCTCTTGGGGGTCGACGCAAGCTCTCTGACGACTCTTTGTGACATAAGAAGCAGCCACGGCCGCTGAAATTCAATGAATTACTTGGGAATCGTGCTTTTGAAATATGATCGAGCTTTTCATTTCACGCGCGAAGCTTATAGTGATGAATAAAAATGTGCGAAATACTATTTATAAATGCGCATCTTTAAAACATTTTTGTAATAAGCTAACAATCGAGATCTTTGAGATTAAAAAAATATGTATTCGGAAAAAATGCAGTATTACGGAATTACGTCTTTAAGATCCAAAATAATTAGCAATCAATTAGCATTATCTAAGTGAGATTTTTACTTCTGGAGTTTACGAGATACATTTTTTTGTATATACACGATAGGCGCGAGTGATGCGGCACCAGCGTATAGGTATCGCGTGTGTATCGAACGGAAGTGAGGAAGGGGGAAGAGGAGGAGAAGAGGGAATTGATTTTAGCGCTGGGCTTTGTGAAATGAAACCCGGCCGAGCCATCGCCATTAACAACGATAAAAATAATCCAATCCGACGTTTGTTTGATCTATCAGCGCCTATATTTCGTGCACGCTCTATTCGGCTGATTACGATCCTTCTCGATTTAGGTGGCGAACAACGCTGTACTGTGCCATGCTGAGCCGAGCCGAGCCGAGCCGAGCCGAGCCGAGCTGGATCCCGCGTGCGGGCAATCGCAGTCCGCGCGAGATCGAATTTATCGAATCGTGCTCGTCGAACTATATTCGCGATAGTAATTTCAATTACTAACCACTTTCCGTCACTGCGTCGGATTTTCTTTGTCGTCGGACCCAACATGATTTGGATTAAGCCAGCTTCTACACACACGGCTCCTACATACATCAATCGTTGACGAATGCACTGACCATCGCTACATCTGTGTCGAACTGATATTGGCACGTGCGAATATATCATATGATATTGGGTATATCATATATAAATATAAGTTAAATGTAACACATAGTGAATGTGCGCTAATGTTGTAAAAAATGAACAGCGAGGTAATTGCTGTAAACACTCTTGCAGTTATTTTCTATGTACAATTTTTATCAAAGAATAAGAGAGGCAATTTATTTATAGAGGCGATTGTGTGAATATATATTTTTTTTCCTGACAATTATTTGGTATTGTGTATCTTCAAAAAGAAAATTGTTGAATTATTAAATACAGATTTCTTTACAAGATCATTATAATTAACACACAAGCAGTGTATGATAAAAGAAATAAGTGTTATAAACTGTCTATTTTGCTAAATAGATATTTAAACTATTGGACAATGCTCTAGATAGACGTGTCAACATTATTTTTTAATATTTTTCCCAAAAATTATTGCAAATCTAATGTTAATATTGGCAATATATAGAATTATTAATTAATCATAGTCAATTTATATAAATATGACATTATATGAAGTTTTAGCCTTATAATCTTTGATTAACCAAGAAGATCTTGTTTTTCGCGTTTAGTCCAATTTCGTTTTTAGGCATTGAACACGTTTTTCGCGTTTATTCATTATATGTCGCTAATAGTAAAGTTTATGTAATGTGCAAAGGGAAGAAATGGATTACACAGTTTCATTGAATAACTATATTTTTCCGATTATTATCATTTTTTAATAATATTCTTTGACAGATAAAATGTAAAAGAGAGTGGTGAACACGGCTGCAATTTCGAATCATCGAGATAATCGCAAAGTACGTTTTTCCCCATTTTATAGCGATATTATGTAAAACAGGGAACAGGCGAATACGGAGAATCAGGCGGCGTGGTATTGAATTTTGTGCGTTAATTTATTTGAAAAAGTTAATGATGGCAGCCGGCCGATCATAAAAAATATTCGGCCAAAAAATGGTCGGAATACGCAAAATGAAATGAAATGAAATGAGGAAGCAGGTAACGCATAAACTCGAAGCGCTGCAAACGATATTTAATTTCTCGCTTCTGTTTGATGTAACGTTTTCGAAATAAATAATTAAGATAGGTCGTCCGGATGGCGAGAGAGCTTTCAATTATGATTAATGATCCGTGCAAAATTGTACTCAAGTAGATACAGAAATATGCATAATTTTTTTTCTAGAATATAAGTTAACAATAAAAAAATATATAAATTCTTTTATTCAAAATAAAAATAATGAATGACTAAAGAGATTTATTTTCAAGATCAGCGATCCTTGTTAGAATCTTGATTATGGATCGCTAAATGAAAGAATAATGAGAAATGGACAAGTAATTATCATAATTACATAATTATAATAATTGGACACACTCTTAATTTATCTATATGCTAATTACTTCATGCCAACCCATCCGTAATCCTTACATATGAATTATTAATCGACACTATACGTGGGCGCGGCGATTACTTATTAAAAATAAGCTCGCGGGGGCGGCAAAATTCAACGAATAATCATTCGTCGACAAAGCGAAGTCGTGACGAAAAAAGCCTGCTCTACAGTCACCCAATCGGCAGAGTCATTTCATCGACCTTAATTGGTCAATTCAAAATCTATCGTGGTTTTATAATTTGCGCAGAAGAGTCGAGTTAAATTTCTCATCATCCGAAAAGCGTTCAAATATCAAAAAAGAAAAAAAAGAGCAAGAAAAAGAAAAAGAGAAAGAGGGAGAGAAAGAGAACCTGATATCTTTCTTATTGTATACTTAAAAATTATAGAAATTCTTTTGTATAGAACATTTTTCCATTTAATCCCTCGCGTATTTCCTAAAATATTCACAAGTACTCGTCAGCACTATTCCACTTCTTTTGAACGGACTTGTTTATGGTGATGGTTGACTGGTGATGTCATTCGTTTCTTTTCCGAATAGTTGGACGCCTCCTAGGGTTAGAACAAATAACTTTGCTCGATAGCCACAGTTTTCGCGAAAAGGTAAGCAAACGTTGACATAAAAGACGGCGGAAAGAGTCAGAGGAAGAGAGGGGAAAGGGTCGAATTCATTCGTAATTCATGGAGATCGGCCGACGGTCCCGTCAAAACTTCGAATATTCGTCCATCAAACGTTTTCCCCGTCAACTTTCGCGGTGTCTAACGGTTTCCACCCCCGCCCCTCTCCCGTCGGTCCAGCTGACGGCTCTTCCCGGAGAAAATGATAACCTCGTTTCCGACCACTTTGCGTCGCGCCACGTACGAGTTTCACGAACTTCCCCCTTCCCCTCTCCCCCGTCGTGTACCTGACGTAATCGCGTTACTCTCCCTCGTTCTCTCGTTCTCGTTCTCTCCCCGGTTGTGCTGTTCTTGCTTCTTTTTCGGCGACGTCGTGGTGTCGGTACAACGTCAAAACGTCCTACGTGACCACTGACACTGAGAGGGTGATGCCATGGCCATCCCTTTTGGCGTCCTGTGGCGACGATCGAAAACGCCTTTTTGCAAAGACGAGCGGCGGGAAAAATTCATCGTTCGTTTCTATCATTTCATATTCATCTTGTTTCAATTATTAACGTTCATAGAGCACAACTTTGTCGAAAGTAATGGAGCGAAAGTAAATTAAATGTATATAAATATTCCTCGCTGGTAATTAACGAACGATCATACATTAGACGGATATGTTTCGTGGATTTTACAGCATGTATGTGACACGGAGGAAAAGCGATGAAATAAAAATAAAAAACGTTTACACACACGAATCTCTCTTGCGCCGTGAACCACCCCTGTGCTCACATCCTTTTATTTTCGCTTTCTCTTGCTGTTCGAGCTGCCTCGAAAAATATTTTTCACGATATCAAAGTTTACCGGACACTATATTTACGCGCAGAGAGAGATTTTTACCGCCTTATCTTACGTCACTGAGATTCGTCAGGAGATTATCGATTCTATCACAACTAAATTTTATACGCAACATGTGATCAATCGATCATTCTCCTTTTCATCTTTATAGAGAGGTAATAGAACGTTAATCTATTCGCGATTACCGATCTTTCCTTTTCATAGAACGAATAAAGGAATGCGTGGAAACATCCTTTGCCGACGGACGAAACAAGTGTCAGTGATACGGTCGCGGGGTGGGTGGATTATCCCCATAAAAATCCGAGAGAGCGAGAAGAGTAACCGATGGAATGGCAAGCGAGGAGAGGAAGGGGGCTTAGAGGGGGTGAAAATTACGCGATGCGCCGGAAACGGCAGAAAATATAAACCAGGTGAAATTTCGCAGGCAGGGAATATACCGATTCGGCGTCGGAGTACAAATACGAGAGACTGTTCCATCCCCTCTATCTCACTCCCCCCTTTATCCAGCGGCTCTCTTTCTTCCTGTCAGTCGCACCGGCGGTGGCGTCGTTTTTACTGCGGCCTCAGCGCCGCGGCGTTAAATGTTCCATGCCGCCGAATATTCGCATCGCACGCTTCCCTGGGATATCCCTTTATTTTGTCGGAATAAAGGCATAAACTCGCGATTAGGCGGGGAAAAGGGAACAGCGGCGACGCGAAAAGCCACCCGTTAAAAACAACTGCTCGCGTTTCCCCGCGTGTTGTACGTTCGTCGTGCTTTATCGAAGAATTTTAAGAGGACCGAACCGATTAATTTGTGATTTCTAATATTTTTTCAAATTTTTTTTAACCGTCGTGAATAAGCAAAATTACGTTCAGATCGATCACTCAAAAATAAGTCAGGTGTCATTGGATTTCGCATGAATTGTTTAACCAATAAAACCATCTTTTTCTTTGTGAGGCAATATCATCGCTTGCGAATCGATTCTTACCTTCAATTTTTGGACGGTCTTTCTATAATGATGGTCAATTCGCAGAAGAAGAAACTAGCGTTCTACTAGGAAATGACCATGGTGACAATCAGGTCTCATCTGAAGATCGATACATCGATCCCGCGGCGATAGGTACTACCGTGACTCGAATTGAGTTGGCGGTTCGTGAATAATTTGGCGAAAGACAAAAGTGACATCCCGATCAATTGCGCCGTGTCAACAAGGATCTTGGCAATGGAAGGCAAACAGTCAAATATTTGATAGCCGCCTGCCCGAAATTCAAAAATATTCGGCAAAAATACCGCCAGCGGGCCCGATAGAATGATTAATTCGTATCCTCTCGCGAATCTTCTCTGACCTTCCTGCTCCTCCCACGTGTTTGTATTTCTCCTGCAATCTTACTCACTCGGAACCAATTATCGTCAGCTTTTGTCCGATGGCCGTTTTATGCTTAGTTAGTTAATCTCGTCCAGGTCTAAAACAAACAAGTTTGAAATCGGGAAAAGGTTACCTAACTGGGCAACGTTAATCGGTCAATTAATTTCGTAATATGCAAAAAGTACAAAAAGAGATTTTATCTTTTAATTTTTTCATACATTTTGTCATTAATAAATTATTTTATAAAAGACATTTAAAAACTGCAGAAGAGATGCAAATGTTATCTCTTCGCAGTCCATAAGCAGGCAGCAAACCATGATACGGCACAAATAATAAAAGGTAAGATAAACGTTATGAATCCGACTATTTACTCGGTGAAACCGCGCGATAAAGATTCCGCGGTGCTATACCGATCGTTTCGCGAGATCGTGAAATATTCTCGAGTCCTAGGCGGAATTGTACTTTGGAAGCGCGTTTACTGCGCGTGAAACGAGGCCTTAGCGGCGAGTTCTGAATTTTACAAAATACGCTGGGGCAATGTACTCCCTCGTGATGCGAGCACCACGCCGACGGAATATTCTTTTCTATATGAGACATTATGTGATGTAGTTTTCTTTATACTACATTATAACAAAGTTGCCAATCTCGCTAAACTATTGCGCATTTTTCGCGAGGACGCTTCTAACATATCCATATAGTTAAACATATTTCTTTTTTTCAGTCATACACTAAAAAAAAAAGAGATTGGGTGATTCAGCAAAACTATAGCCTGTTGGGCGAGTTCACATCTACAATTAAGAATTGATGATTCAATAAAGAAATTATTAAGAAATTATTAAGAAATTTACAACGTATGAGATTACCTATAATCGTTAATTGTACATTCAGCTATACTTTGCTACTTTAACATAAAAAACTACAGTTGTCCATATATTTACGTCTGCAGATTTGTTGAATCAATAAAGTTTTTAGTTGTCTTAACAAATTCTTTTTCCGTGCAAGTTTTAAATATAATGTAAAGTATATCATTCCTCCCTGCGATCTTCATCTCATCTTATTTCTGATATGCTTCCGGTTCATATTCCATTTATTCGCTTTATCTTGAGAAGTGTGAAATCGAAGATGCGTTTGCAGCGTGGGCAGCGAGCAAACGCGAACGGGAACTGAGACGAAATCGCAAGCGAAGAAAACATGGGCCTGTCAGATCGGGAATGCGTAGGTATTATGGGCAGGCGGACAAGAAGAAGAACAGGAAAGTCTCGGTGAACTCGGCCTAAGGCGTTTGCGGGCCTGAGCGTTCGGCGCGCTCTGTACTTACCGCGAAATGAATCAAGTCGCTGGTTCCAAGGCGGGCAGGTGCTTATTACTCACTCGTAGAGACCACGTACGCCACCCTCTCTCTCTCTCTCTCTCTC
>Ga0157363_1001345_pt1 | contig 20371 bp, 19 predicted proteins | sample AttsexASBM1_FD_111477 | JGI IMG/M metagenome (GOLD analysis project Ga0157363, IMG submission 111477) | Fungus gardens microbial communities from leaf cutter ant in Ribeirão Preto, State of São Paulo, Brazil - Atta sexdens ASBM1 | ecosystem: Host-associated > Fungi > Mycelium > Unclassified ... | reverse complement strand
TGGTTGCGGGGGCCGGATTTGAACCGACGACCTTCGGGTTATGAGCCCGACGAGCTACCAGGCTGCTCCACCCCGCGTCCGAGAACGACTTTCATATTGTATTGGTTGCGGGGGCCGGATTTGAACCGACGACCTTCGGGTTATGAGCCCGACGAGCTACCAGGCTGCTCCACCCCGCGTCCGTGGAAGCGCACTATACGGATTACACCGATCTTTGCAAGCCTAAATTTCTAATAACCCGAAAAAAAGTCAACTTTCGCTATAAAATTATCCGAATAGTCTTTTTTTTAAGCATTTTTTGCGGGGAACACGCTTTACAGTTTTAATCTTTTAGGGGCTCTGCTATCTTCGCCAACAGACATCGAGCGATAAGAGAGACTCATGAAATTCCCATTACTCAAACTAGCAGTCACTGGCTCCTTGGTCGCGATGTTACTCGCGGGGTGCTCCTCGAAACCCACGGATCGCGGTCAACAATATAAAGACGGAAAAATCACGTCGCAATTTGCCCTTCGAAACCAGCCTAATGCTATTGGTGCGCCAGTTAACGGCGGCGACTTCGTTAACCAAGTCCAACAGGTACAAGGCGCTTCTTCGCGGATGTATCAGCGTCAACAAAGTACTTTCAATGCTATTCAAAGTTGGCTGAACGCTGGAGGCGATACACGCCAATTACGTAACTACGGTATTGAAGCGTGGCAGATGGAAGGAGCCGATGATTACGGTAACGTTCAATTCACAGGCTACTACACCCCAGTGATTCATGCGCGCTATACCCGTCAAGGGGAATTCCAATACCCCATTTATCGTATGCCACCGAAACATGGCCGCTATAAATTACCAAGTCGTGCAGATATTTATAATGGGGCGATTGATTCCCGTTACGTGATCGCTTGGAGTAACTCCTTAATCGATAACTTTATGATGGATGTCCAAGGAAGCGGCTATGTTGATTATGGCGATGGCCGACCACTGACCTTCTTTGGTTATGGCGGCAAAAATGGCTGGGCGTATCACAGTATTGGCAAAGAGTTGATCGATCGCGGTGAAGTCAAACGTGAAGATATGTCGATGCAAGCGATTCGTGATTGGGCAGATAGCCACTCTTATGCCGAAGTTCGCCAGCTATTAGAGACTAACGATTCCTTTGTCTTCTTCAAACCTGAGCCTTTCACCCCAGTACGTGGAGCCAGTGCGGTACCGCTGGTGGCTAAAGCCTCAGTCGCGGCAGATCGGTCGTTAATTCCACCAGGTTCAGTGCTCCTTGCGGAAGTACCGCAGCTGAATGAAAAAGGGAAGTTTAACGGTAAATATCAAATGCGCTTAATGGTTGCATTGGATGTCGGGGGCGCGATTAAAGGGCAACACTTCGATATTTATCAAGGTATTGGCCAAGAAGCCGCCCATTTAGCGGGATTCTATAACCACTATGGAAGGGTGTGGATCCTGAAATCTGCGCCAGGCGCAGGTGTATTTTCGGCTAATCCAGTCTTTAGCCAATAATCGATAGAGCGTTTTATTTAAAGAGTAGAGTAACGATGACAGAAGCATGGCAGCAGCGGTTTTCCGGTATTACCCGGTTATATGGTCAGCAAGCCGCACAATTTTTTCCTGACGCACGTTTCTGTGTGATTGGAATTGGCGGCGTTGGGTCTTGGGCTGCCGAGGCCCTCGCTCGCACGGGGATCGGTCATATTACGCTGGTCGATATGGACGATGTCTGCGTGACCAATACCAACCGTCAGCTGCATGCCTTAAAAGAAACGGTGGGGGAGCAGAAGATTGAAGTGATGGCGGCAAGGCTGCGCGAGATTAATCCGGAATGTCAGGTAACCTGCATTGATGATTTTATCAGTCCGGAAAATGTGGCGGAGTACCTTAACCACTCCTTCGATTATGTTATTGATGCCATTGATGCGATCCGCCCCAAAGCCGCCTTACTAGCGTTTTGTCGGCGGCATAAAATCCCCGTTGTCACGATAGGCGGGGCAGGTGGACAGATCGATCCAACCCAGATCGCCGTAGTGGATCTAGCGAAAACGATTCAAGATCCGCTGGCGGCGAAATTACGTGAACGATTGAAAAGCGACTTTTCTATAGTGAAAAATAGTAAAGGGAAGCTAGGAATAGACTGCGTCTTTTCGACCGAGGCACTTCGCTACCCGCAAGCCGATGGTTCGGTATGCCAATCCCGTGCCACCGCTGAAGGGCCTAAACGTATGGATTGTGCCTCAGGCTTTGGGGCAGTGACTATGGTCACCGCTTCCTTTGGTTTTGTCGCGGTGTCTCATGCGTTGAAAAAATTTATCGCCCGTAAACTGCGTCAAGTGGGGAGTTAAGTGTGTAGTGAGAGGTTGGGTTGATAAGCCCCAATAAAGCTTGAGGTTTATTAACAGTCAGTAAGTATGTTCTGCTGGTATTCCCCCCCGGACATCAATTTTAGCAAGGTGTCCGGCTACTATCTTAATGATTCTCTAGTAATTTTTTCGGTTCGCTGTCGTAGGATAGGGAACTCAACAACTCATATCTTAAGGCTTCATCTCAGCGATTTTGCGCCGACCTCATGTACATTTTTGGTAAATTCAATCGCCCCTACCGTATTTAATACCATGTATGTTCAACGAAGCCCTCAGTTTCAGTTTTTACTTAACACTTTAGTAGATGCTTAATTATTGTTTACCAATCAGTAAAATATTGCTATACCAGTAGCATCTTTAGAAATGGAAATAGTTTTCATGAGTGGTAGACCCCAAAAATTTGATTCTAATTTGGTTCTCGAGGCAGCAATGCAAGCCTTCTGGGATAACGGTTTTGAAGCGACCTCAACACAAGAGCTTTGTGATAAAACAGGGATGGGACGTGGAAGCCTTTATCATTCTTTTGAGAGCAAAAGGCACCTTTATGAGCAAGCCCTGCGTCGCTATCACGAATTAGGAATAAAAGAGCAGACTCGAATACTTCTAGCTGATGATAGCGCAAGAAATCGCCTGCAAGCTTTTCTGGAGTGGGGGATAGGCTGTGATACAAGTTCTGATAGTCGTAGATGCTGTATGGCTATCCATTCAGCAATAGAACGTAGCGGAAAAGACACTATCATAGATAAAATTAATCTTCATTATCTCAGTAAGCTAGAATCTTTAATTTTGTCAGTGGTAGAGCAAGGAATGACAAATAACGAATTCCGAAACGATCGTTCCGCACTTGAAGTAACTCGGGGGTTTGTAGCCAGTTATTATGGTATGCGCGTCTTAGGCGTTTTAAATCCCAGTAAACAATTCCTATCTACGGCATTGAAATCAATAATGGAAAATCTATAGCGACATTACATTGACTGTGATGTTTTATTAGTATTTTTGTACCAATTAGTACAAAATGGAGGCTACTATGCCCATAGTTGTATACATTCTCGGGTTAACCATTTTTTCAATTACTACCTCTGAGTTTATGGTTGCAGGAATTATGCAATCACTATCCGACTATTTTGAAATCACTACGGCTCAGGTGGGTTACCTCATCACTCTTTATGCTATTGGAATGATGATTGGCGGACCAGTTCTTACTGTGATGCTTTTAAGAATGAAAATCCCCAATAAAACAGCATTAATCGTGGTATTAATTATCTATGGGATAATACAGGTAGTTACTGCATCATCGAGTACCTACGAGACAATGGCTTTGTCTCGTTTGATAAGTGGTGTAGCTGGATCGACTTGCTTTGGTATAGCTCTTACTATTTGTGCTGAATGTGTAAACGTTGAACTCAGGGGAAAAGCATCTTCTATTGTTATTAGTGGTCTTATGTTAGCGACTGTACTCGGCGTACCAATCGCATCGATTATTGATCAATATTTTGGTTGGAGAGAAAGTTTCTGGAGTGTATTTATTTTAACGGCGTTCTGTACAGTAGTGGTTTCGCTAACAGTCCCTAAGTCAAAAAATCGAAAAAAAATAAGCTTTAAAGAGGAGTTAGTTGAATTAAAAAATAAGAATCTATGGGCTGCTTATCTCACTAGTAGTTTGATTATTGGGTCGACGTTCTCTGCCTTCAGTTACTTTTCAAATATTTTATCTAGTATATCTGGATTAACTGCTTTCTATATTCCTTGGGTATTTGGACTATATGGAGTGTCAAATGTAATAGGGAATGCCATTGTAGGGCATTATGCTGATAAGTATGCTATTTACATTATGCTTTTAGGCTTAGTTATCCTCACTATTGTAATGATAGCCTTGAACTTTTTTGCTCATAATATCTACATCGCTATTTTTTTAATTATCATTATTGGATTTATTGGTGTTCCAATGAATCCTGCCATGATCTCTCGAGTAATGAGCTACGCGCGTCCAAGTGCTCTGGTTAACACGCTACATACTTCATTTATTAATGTTGGATTAGCAGTGGGTACTTGGTTGGGAGGGCGGGCTATAGCGGCAGGATACGGAGCGCTATCTCCGCTTTGGGTAGGGAGCATTTTAGCTATTTTAGGGATAATGACATTATTACCTTTTGTAAGAAGGTGACATATATAGTCGAAGCATGAGTGCGGAAAGTTAGGTTTAAAAAATAGGTATAGTCTAGTCTTAGAGTGCTTTCATGAACCACTAGCACTCTACTGGATATAAGGCGACTATTTAAGACAATACGCCACGGTTTCAGTTATCCAATTTTCCAGTGGATCGCTATATGCGTGATAGGTAATTAATCTCGCTCTCTGTTATTCAGAATTAGCCGTAGAATTTTATAAATTACGTCCCAGAACGGCTTAAGGGCGTTTGAGCAATAGCGATGAGAACGTCCTATTTCAAATATGAGAGTTCTAACCCAAGATCGAGAGCATGGCATTATTATTCAATGTATTGGCTGAAGCGTAGAAGGTAGCCATCAGGATCTTGTACAAGGAACTCTCTTTGACATATATTTTTTTCTCCTATGTTGTAATAATTATCGTTGAGAACTCTGTACAACGTTATGCCATTTTGCATAACTTGATTAAATATTGGTGTGATGTCATCAACTTCGATTTGAAAGTTAACGCCACGCCCAAAGGGCTTAACTAACTCTGCTGTACTCCACCCATTCGGATGGTGCTGTTCAATCATGAGTTGTGCTTCGCTAAGGTAAATATATGCAAAATCTGGATCTGTACGCCTAATCATGACACTAAATCCTAGCACCCTAGTGTAAAAGCTTAGCGAGGTAGTAAAATCAGCTACGGTTAATTCAGGAACCATCTTATTCCAGTAGATTTCTCTCATATCACCCACGTTTTTCATTATTTCGACTTGTACCCCATACACTTTATAGCTTATGTATGAGTTACATAAGAAATTATTAAAATGAATAATTTATTCATTACTTAGAGTGTCTTAATTCCAAGGAGATGAGTAATAAAGCGACAATGCCTAAAGCCATCAGGATCCAAGCATAGTGTAGTGAGGAATACTAACCACTATATTACTAATACTGATACAACGACCTAATGCTGCAGGCCTAAAACATCCCCTTTCTACTATTAATAAGGGGATTTCGCGTAAGGGCGGAGAAGTAATCTTATTTAGCTCAAATTCGGTATCAGGCTTAATTTGCCACCAGATAGTCATCTGTCCCGATTTAATCACGGCCCAATTCGGCCTGCGCCGCATTATTAATCGCTTGAGCAACCGCTGCTAAGCCACTATTGCGTGTAGCAGTGAGGTGGTGGGCTACGCCCAACTCACTAAACAGAGCTAACAGATCCTTATCAGCCAGTGATTGAGGAGAATGTCCCTCACATTGGCTGAGGAGAATGGCTAATAAACCTTTTACGATGCGACTTTCACTCTCGAATACAAAGTGAAATTGACCTTGTTCAGTTAGTTGATGGGCGACCCATACGCGATTCTCACAACCAAAAATCTCATTCTCTAAAGTGCGGAATGCTTCCGGTAGTGTTGGCATTTGACGACTCAGGCGGATTATCTCTCGATATCGGTCTTCCCAATGAGGGCTTTTAGCTAATCGTTGAGTGATCGCTTCAGTGGTAATATCTGTACCAAAAGGGTGATCGGGAAGCTGCATAAATTTCGGCCTTAATCTTCTTCAGTGAGTAATTGATAAGCAAAAGTGACGGCTTTCATTAATTTTTCGACATCCTCTTCGTTATTATAGGCTGCGAAGGATGCACGTAAGGTGCTATTCACGCCAAGTGCCTGGATATAAGGCTGAGCACAGTGTTGGCCTACACGTAATGACACATCGTATTCGCTAATCAAGGTGAAAAGATCAGCACTGTGCAGCGAGTTGAAAGCGAATGAGATAATCGGTGAACCCGTGGCACGAAACAAGGTTATTCCTGGCAGTGCTGCTAACTGTTCTGCTGCACGGTCGGCCAGTTGGCAGGCCCAGGCTTCTGCCGCTTGCCAATCCACGGATTGATGGAAATCGAGTGTGCTGGCTAAGCCAAGTACTCCAGCAATATTGGGTGTTCCAGGTTCAAAGCACCATGGCGCAGGCATTAAACGATAGCCATTGAAATCAACGTGACTAATAATTTTACCTCCTCCTTGCACCGGACGCATTTCAGCCAAGCGATCTTCGCGGGCATAAAGTATACCGAGACCTGTTGGTCCGTATAACTTATGTGCGGAAAACACGTAAAAATCTGCATTCCATTGTTGTACGTCAGCAGGGCGATGAACAATACCTTGCGCACCATCCACCAATACCGCCGCCCCAGCGCGGTGGGCGAGCGTAATGATCTCAGTCATCGGCGGCACGTAACCCGTAACATTCGACATTTGTGTTACGGCGACTAAACGCGTCTTAGCTGTCAGCAGTAGCGTTAATTGCTCGATATCCAGCTCACCCACGGCGTTCACCGGCCAACGGATAACATTCGCACCGGTTTTTTCTGCCAGCATTAGCCAAGGCAATAAATTGGCGTGATGTTCGACTTCGCTAACTAAAATCTCGTCACCAGGTTGTAGTTGATGGGCTAACCATGCATCAGCCACGAGGTTGATGGACGCCGTACTGCCCTGTGTCCAGATAATATGCTTGGCATCGGCGGCATTAATTAACGCTGCGACTTGCTGGCGGCAGGCCTCATAACGTTGCGTGACCTCTTGCGCTTGTGAGTAGTGGCTGCGATGTACCGTGCCACCGTTTTGATAATAGGCTTGTGTCGCCTCAATCATTGCCTGTGGACGCAGACTTGTCGCGGCGCTGTCAAGGTAACAGTTCAACGTATGGAGTGCGGGAAACTGTTGACGAAACCATTCAGGAGAGAATTTTCTCATACTGTGCGCGATAACCTTTTTTTGATCTCAAACCATGGCAATTTTCGTGACTTGACCTATGGTAAATATAAGAACTGAAAAATCCAGATCTATAATAATTGAAGAAATTCGATACGGAGATAATAAATGAAAAAGCATCTTTTAGCTGTATTGGCTGTCTCGGGCTTAGCTTTTACTCTTGCAGGGTGTTCGAGTAATTATGTTATGCATACCAATGATGGACAGACCATTGTTACTCAAGGTAAACCTTCGGTGGATGAAGATACTGGGCTTATTCTTTATAAAGATGGCGCAGGTGTCAAACAACAGATCAACCGCTCAGAAGTGAAAGATCTGACTGAAGTCGGCCAATAATCTCGTCTCTAGACTGGCGGCATTCGCTGCCAGTCACCCTCCTCGTAATGTGCTTTAGCATGAATTAAATCTATCCGTACTCTACGCAAACGATTGGTATTTTCGTTCCTACTTTTGTCTCTTTCCAGATAGAAATGATGTCGTTCAGGCAAAAAAAAACACCGCCTAAGCGGTGTTATAAATAATATACTATGGACAGACAGGGTGTATATCACAGGAAATAGTGGACTTGAACCTTCCAAGTCAAATGCAAACACAACATCACCACCTACGCTTCTCCCAGTAAACATTACTGCTTATCGGAGTACCACATCGGAAGTGGGCGCCACTATAGGTATTTAGTGGAAGTTACTCAATGGACAATTTATAATGCTTCACATTATAAAAACTAATGTTGAGATAGCCGCTCGCTGTCTCCTAATGAGTCCCTATAGATTATGTCCAAACGTCTTCCTCCTTTGAATGCGCTAAAAGTCTTTGACGCGGCAGCGCGACACCTGAGTTTTACCCGTGCCGCGGAAGAACTATTTGTCACGCAAGCAGCAGTCAGCCACCAAATCAAAGCGTTAGAGGATTTTCTAGGATTAAAACTGTTTCGACGACGTAATCGTTCACTGTTGCTGACGGAAGAGGGGCAAAGTTACTATCTCGATATTAAAGAGATTTTTTCTGCCTTGAATGAAGCGACTCGCAAACTTCAAGCCCGAAGTGCTAAAGGGGCCTTAACGGTAAGTTTATTACCCAGTTTTGCCATCCAATGGTTGGTGCCTCGACTTACTAGCTTCAATCAACAACATCCCGGTATTGATGTTCGGATTCAAGCGGTTGATCGTGAAGAAGACAAATTGGCGGATGACGTCGATATCGCCATATTCTATGGTCGAGGAAACTGGCCGGGCTTACGGGTTGAGAAATTATACGCAGAATATTTGCTACCGGTCTGTGCTCCTGTCTTGCTTACTGGCGAACGTCCGTTACAATCCCCCGCGGATTTGGAACATGTCACGCTACTGCATGATGCTTCGCGTCGTGATTGGCAAAGTTGGGTAAGACAAGTTGGTTTACCGCATATTAATGTACAACAAGGCCCTATTTTCAGTCACAGTGCGATGGTGCTTCAGGCGGCAATTCATGGCCAAGGTATTGCGCTTGCCAATAATGTAATGGTGCAAAGTGAGCTCAGCTCAGGGCGGCTAGTCTGTCCTTTCAATGAAGTGCTCTCCAGTAAAAACGCTTTTTATCTGGTTTATCATGACAGCCAAGCAGAACTGGGTAAAATAGCCGCATTTCGACAATGGATTATTGATACGGCGGCACGCGAGCAAGACAGTATCATAGCCTGATGCCCAGCACGGTTATGAATAATGAGGGAGTATAATGAGTAGTCGAATGATTTATATTTTTGTGGCGATTAGCGGCTTTTTACTGGTGGCATTCGGGGCGTTTGGCGCGCATGTACTGAGCCACCTTTTGAGCAGCGAACAGCTGGCATGGATCCATACTGGCTTGCAATACCAAGCTTGGCATACGCTGGCGATTCTCGGTTTAGGATGCGCCACGCAGATCCGACGTAATATTTGGTTCTATTGGAGTGCGGCAAGTATGGCATTAGGCGTGGTGCTTTTTAGCGGTAGCTTGTATAGCTTGGCACTGTCGCATTTACATTTTTTAGTATTTGTTACGCCAATAGGGGGACTTTTTTTCCTGATTGGCTGGTTATTGATGTTAATTGGCGCACTGCGTCTGAGAAATAGGGCGAGTCGCCATGAATAAAGTTTTACTGTATTGCCGACAAGGCTTTGAAAAAGAGTGTGCAGCGGAAATTACCGCAAGAGCGACTGAGCTGAACGTATTCGGGTTTGCTCGAGTAAAAGATAACTCGGGTTACGTGTTGTATGAATGCTATCAGTATGAAGATGCCGATCGCTTAATCCGTGAGCTTGCCTTTGATAGCCTAATTTTCGCGCGTCAAATGTGCGTGGTCGGCGAGCTACTTAAAAACCTCCCGCAAGAAGATAGAATTACCCCTATTGTCGGGATGTTGACCGGCGTGGTGGAAAAAGCGGGGGATCTTCGTGTCGAAGTGCCTGATACTAACGAAGCGAAGGAGCTCCTTAAATTCTGTCGTAAGTTTACCGTGCCGCTTCGTGCCGCGCTTCGTCAAGAAAACTTACTGCTTAACTACGAGAGCACTAAGCGGCCGGTGGTGCATGTTTTCTTTATTGCACCGGGAACGTGCTATGTGGGCTATTCATACTCCAATAACAACTCGACGCTCTTTATGGGGATCCCACGTTTACGTTTTCCTTCCGATGCGCCTAGCCGTTCAACATTAAAATTGGAAGAAGCCTTCCATGTTTTTGTCCCGGCAGACGAGTGGGAGGAGCGCCTCGCGAGCGGTATGTATGCCGTGGATTTAGGGGCCTGCCCAGGCGGCTGGACCTATCAGTTGGTTAAGCGCTCAATGATGGTCTTTGCTGTCGATAATGGTCCGATGGCTCCTTCCTTGATGGATACAGGGCAAGTGACTCATCTTCAAGAAGATGGTTTTCGCTTCCAACCTCCGCGAAACAATATCAGTTGGTTAGTGTGCGATATGGTGGAAAAACCGATTAAGGTCGCGCATTTGATGATGCGATGGATCGCTAACGGTTGGTGCCGTGAGGCGATTTTTAATCTCAAGTTACCGATGAAAAAGCGTTACGAAGAAGTGACGCAAATTTTGGCGATGATGGAGAGCACACTGGCCGAACAAGGGATTAATATCCAAATTCGTGCCCGCCATCTCTACCATGACCGAGAGGAAATAACCGTCCATATCCGACGCATCTGGAGTGCATGGGCTGGACGGATAGATGAACGCTAAAATCAGGCAGGGTGGTAGCGTAGCTGACGTAAGTTACCGCTGAGGGTTAAGTCGGTCCTTAGTTCAGCCAATTGACGGCTGATAAAGGCACTTTCACGTCCCTGCAAAAGCTTGGTTTGCCACTTAGTGGGTATTTTATCCAACTGTTGGTAGAGCTGCTCTAAATCGCCATATTGGCTAATTAAGCTTTGAGCACTTTTTGGACCAATCCCTGGTACGCCAGGGATTTTACTGCTAGAAATCCCACACAATCCCCAATAATCGATAAGCTGATTAGCGTGTACGCCATATTCTTGAGCAAGGAAGGGCATATCCAGCCAGCGTTTTTGGAAGTAATCACGTATCTGGATTTGCGGTGAAAGTAGCTGACAGTAGCCCTTATCCGTTGAAACCAGCGTCACTTGATGACCTGCTTGGCCTATTTTCACCGCTAAGGTAGCCGCAAGATCATCCGCTTCGTCTTCTGGGGAGGTCCAACTAGGAATTCCCAACTCTGCAAATGCTTTCTCGATAGCGGGAAGTTGTAACGCCAGATCTTCCGGCATTGCTTGACGTCCAGCTTTGTAATCGGGATAAAGTTGGTGTCGCCAGCCACTTTTACGCTGAGGATGATCGAAAACTGCGACCACGTGAGTCGGTTGGCTATGATGAAGCAGTTGTTTTGCTGCAGAGAGACAACCCGTTAAGCAGTGACTGCCTTGTACGGCGTGAATGCGACGAATCAAATTCAACGCATCAATAATTAACAAATGATTGGTCATAAACGTGGTTCTCTCTAAGGCTGCGCTGTGTCAGCGCAGCCTTATGAGTTAGCGGATGATTTTATAGCAAGGTATGTAAGCACTACCGGGTAATTTCATCCGTTGTTGGGCAACGAAACCTTGCAGCATTTCATCCATTCTCGCCATGATATCGCGGTCACCATGGATTAAATAAGGGCCATGCTCTGCAATTTCACGAATTCCCACTTCTTTAACGTTACCGGCTACGATTCCAGAAAACATACGGCGCAGGTCGGCGGCGAGCTTCTCAACGGGTTGTTCTTTAAAGAGCTTAAGACTCGCCATATTTTCATGAGAAGGGTAGAACGGATGCTGCAGCTCGCTATCAATATGCAGTGACCAGTTAAAGCTGTAAGCATCACCGGTATCGCGGCGATATTGTTTCACCGCTGGCATCGCCTCTTTCATGACGCGGGCGACTTCCGCCGCATCACCAATAATAATACGGTAATGCTTCGTTGCCGATTCGCCGAGCGTATGACGGATAAACTCATCAAGCATAGTGAAGTAGTCTTCACTCTCTTTCGGACCAGTTAAGACTAAAGGCAGAACTTGTTGCTGGTTATCCGGATGCATCATGATGCCTAATAAATAAAGCAGCTCTTCTGCCGTACCAACACCACCAGGGAAAATGATAATACCGTGGGCGATACGGACAAAGGCCTCAAGGCGCTTCTCAATATCCGGCATGATAATCAGTTCATTGACTAAGGGGTTAGGTGGTTCAGCAGCGATAATCGAAGGTTCAGTCATCCCGATAAAACGGCTATCGTGATAGCGTTGTTGTGCATGCCCGACAGCAGCACCTTTCATCGGCGCTTCCATTGCCCCTGGGCCGCAGCCAGTGCAGACATTTAACTCACGTAGGCCTAATTGTTTCCCGACTTCACGGCAATATTGGTATTCAGTCGGATTGATAGAGTGGCCTCCCCAGCACACCACCATATTAGGTAATTCACCGACATGTAAAGCTCGAGCATTGCGTAGTAGTGAGAACACCATATTGGTGATATATACCGAATCGGTCGGTGCATGTTGTTTCACGCGTTTGTCGGTATTTAATTGCGCGGTGACGAAAACAATATCCCGTAATACGGCAAAGAGGTTAGCTTGCAGGGAACGGATGATCTGCCCATCGACAAAGGCGGCCTGAGGTGGATTAATTAATTCGAGTTTAACGCCACGCTCACGACGTAACACATTGATTTCAAAATCTTTATAAAGTGAAAGGATAGCTTCGCTACTGTCGGTTTGACTGCCGGTATTCAAAACGGCTAATGAGCAATTACGAAACAACTGGTAAAGATCGCTGCTCGCCGTATCTTTAAGCATATCGACTTCAAGCTGCGAAAGCAGGTCCATTGCTCCTAACGGACTAACATGTGTTATCAAGTGAGCTCCTTAGTAATTATCCAGAGCGTAGACGACATCGCCCTCTACTCTCTGTGTGTGACTTCCAGACTACGGCGTGATGCTTAAGACCATCAACCTCTTTTTAGTATAGCTTCATTATTGTCGCGCTAAGCGGCGGTTATGTGGGGTAAAGTGCTGATTTGTCCGCCATGGATTAATGTCTAAGCCCCCCCGTCGTGTGTAGCGGGCATAGACGGTTAAGGCTTCTGGCGCGCAGAGGGCCATAATATCCATATAGATCCGTTCCACACACTGTTCATGGAACTCATTATGCTGGCGGAAGGAGAGGAGATAGCGTAACAGCGCTTCACGATCAATTTTCTTACCTTTGTACTGGATCATGACGGATCCCCAATCAGGTTGTTGGGTAATAAGACAATTAGATTTTAATAAATGGCTCACTAATGTCTCTTCAACCACTTCATCATGGGTCGCATTACGAAGATAATCACGATTAAACTGATAATCGTCGACGATGATTGCCTGCTCATCAATCACCTCTCCCGCAAAATCATCAATGGGTTGCGCGGTGAAATCGCTTAAGCGATGTAAAGTCACCCGAACGTCACCCTGCGCACACTGGCTTAGATCACGTATTAAAGTCTGTTCGACGCTCTGCCAATCGCTGAAACGTGTTTGATTAAAGCTATTTAAATAGAGTTTAAAACTTTTGGATTCGATGAGATTTTTACTGGAGGCTGGCAGGGCGACATCGCCAATCGCAACTTGCGGAATACCGTTCTCGTTAAGCCAAGAGAGTTCGTAGAGGGTCCAGAAGTCGTCACCATGGAAGGGGAGTTGGCTTTCATTCAGTTGTAAACTATCGCGGTTTAAACTCCTAGGCACTGCTTGTAAGAGACTAGGTTGATAATCCGAAATATAAGCGGTCGATTTCCCTAAGGTGAGGTCTGATAAGGTCGGGTGGTTTTCGTAGTCAGCCATTGCATCTGTGCCAAAGTAAAAGGATGATGGACGAATTGTAACTGATTCAGAGTAATAAATAGAATGATAGATGAGACTTCTCAACAACTCACCGCGTTCACTCAGCGTTATTGCCAACGCTGGCAACTTGAACAGCAGAGCGCTCCGTTTAATGACCAGCTTATTGGTGTCGATTCCCCTTGTCTACTTGCCACTAATGAAAACGGTATCATTTGGCAACCTCAGCCCTTCACCTTACCGAAAAATTTAGATGCCGTGTCAAAAGGCGTCGAGTTAATCGTACAACCTTCAGTTGTGGCTTTTTACACGACACAATTCGCGGCGGAGATGCCTGCGACCTTTGACGGTAGGCCGCTGACCTTATTACAAGCGTGGAATAGCGATGATTTTACACTTTTACAGCAAAATTTAGTGGGCCATCTGGTTATGAAGCGACGCTTAAAACATAGCCCGACACTGTTCATCGCTACCACCGATGATGACTCGACCATTATTGCCGTCGATAATCTTAATGGTAACGTTATTCTTGAAACCCTCGGTAAAAAACAGTTTGAAGTGTTGGCCCCTTCTTTGAGTCAATTTCTAGAAAACTTACACCCAGAGAGATGACTTTTAACATCATTAAGTAAATGAGACTCCTCTCATAAGATTGATTTGGATCACAAAAACCACACAATTAATCAAAAAACAATTTTGTGAAACATATTTTGAATCAATTGGTTAAGTTTTTAACAATCAATAATCAAAGATTATTAGGAAACGTAGTGTAAAAATCTGGTTGTTTATCGCCTTAACTTTGAGAAAATAAACGGGTCAGAAGGATGTAAAAAAGTTCTAAGGATGGGCCCAAGGATGGAACCGCTTTACAGTGAGTGAAGCTTGGGAATAGTTAATTAGGATGATGAACTATTTGCTGAACATTAGGGAATCTTCTGTATAAGGATAAGCTACAAAGGAAATGTAGCTGAGTTCATAGGATTATGTAGTCAGGAAGACACATCCTTCTGGATTGTCGAATCCTATGAATTAGCAGGACGCAGGCATCGTTAGGATACCGCACTAAATTAGGGAGTACCGAATTTCGGTACTCCCTTTTTTTTCGTTTATTCGCCTAGCTATGCTATGATCCGCCGCTATTAATCACCTTTTGGATAAGCGTGTTAACCATTATTTATCCTCCGCTCTAAACCTCTCTTCAGACGTTTTATGACTGTGCAATATCATCAGAGAGCAATTTCGGAGGATGCCCGTACGCTGGGCGGTTAAGATGAATTTCCTGCTGAGTTTTAGGGTTATCTGTGCTTGAAATTATCTATCAAGACGAATGGATTATTGCTGTCAATAAACCGGCAAATATGCTGGTACACCGTAGTTGGTTGGCTCGCCATGAAACACAATTCGTTATGCAAACCTTACGGGATCAGATTGGTCAGCATGTTTTCACTGTCCATCGACTAGATAGACCGACCTCTGGTGTGCTGGTCTTTGGCCTTTCTAGCGAGGCAGGGCGTGAGTTATCTCAACTTTTTGAACAGCATCAGATGAATAAAACTTATCATGCGGTAGTTCGAGGATGGATAGAGGGTGAAGGGGTGATAGATTACCCTTTACGCGAAGAGCACGATAAAATTGCCGATAAGTTCGCCACGGGTGAACCGGTTACACAGTCGGCGATAACGCATTATAAGACACTCGCCAAAGTGGAGATGCCCTATCCCGTTGGGCGATATGAGTGCTGTCGTTATAGCTGGGTTGAACTACAGCCACAAACAGGGCGAAAGCACCAGCTGCGCCGACATATGTCTCATCTTCGTCATCCTATTATTGGCGATACAGCGCACGGTGACCTGAAACAGAATCGGGGTGCCGCTGAACACTTCGGTTGCCAACGATTAATGCTGCATGCTTCAACTCTCTCTTTTATTCATCCGTTTACGCAGCAGCGAATAACGTTGGAAGCTGCGATGGATGAGACGTGGCAGCGGATGTTGCAACAGTTTGGTTGGACAGATTGATGTATTCACTGGGTTACCCAGCAAGTCCTTCACTATTTTTACCTGTGGGATGCCATCGCTATGGTGCAATTTTATAAAGCAAAAAAAACAACACCGGTCCGTAAAACCTTTCAGCTCTCGGTGGATGGGCTCGATCAATTCGGGCAAGGCGTCGGTCATCATCAAGGTAAAGCGTGTTTTGTTGAAGGCTTACTACCTGGAGAAGTCGGTAAGGTTGAGGTTATCGAGGATAAACGCCACTACATGCGCGCTAGACTGGTGACCTTGTCTAACGCGAGCCCAGAAAGACGAGAGCCTCGCTGCCCGATTTACGCTAAATGTGGGGGTTGCCAACAGCAGCATATTAGTGAATCTCTGCAGCAACGGTCGAAAGCTTCTGCATTAGCGCGGTTACTTAAACCGGTAGGGGTGGAGAAAATCGATAACGTGATCCATGCTGAGAGTTGGCATTATCGGCGCCGGACGCGGCTTAGTTTACGCGTCGATAACACGGGGCGATTGATCATGGGATTTCGGCGTAAGAAAAGTAATGAGATCGTTTCAGTTCAGGACTGTCCAGTTTTAGTGCAACGCCTCAATTCGCTACTTTCTCCATTGCACCGCTGTTTATCTCAACTTGAGTCAGTTCCCCATTTGGGGCATGTGGAGTTGGTGGCTGCCGATAACAGTACTGTTACGATGGTGCTTAGACATCTACGACCGCTCCCGATAGAAGATCTTAAAAACTTGGAACAGTTTTCGCATAATCATGCTGTTTCACTTTTCTTGGCGGATGGTCAGCAACAAACTCTGCTGAGAGGCGAAATGCCGTGGTATGGTATTGACCAGATAAATTTATATTTCAACCCTCAGGGGTTTATTCAGGTGAATGCGAAAATCAATCAACAAATGATTGATAACGCTATAAAATGGTTAGACATCAAACCCACTGATCGTATTCTTGACCTTTTTTGCGGAGTAGGAAACTTTACGCTCCCTTTAGCAAGATTCGCGAGTTCAGTCACAGGTGTTGAGGGTTTAGCAGAATTAGTTGCTAAGGCGGAGTACAATGCTCAGCGAAATAACATTACCAATGTTGCCTTTTACCAACACAATTTAGAGCAAGATGTCTCTCAGCAACCTTGGGCAAAACAGGGCTTTACCAAAGTCCTCCTGGATCCCGCTCGCGCTGGCGCAGCAGAGATCATGCCTTATGTGTGTGCGTTAGACCCTGAGTGTATTGTCTACATCTCTTGTAATCCCGCTACCTTGGCACGGGATAGCCAAATTGCCGGTCAGTTAGGATACCGGGTGGTTAAAGTGACAATGCTAGATATGTTTCCACACACAGAACATCTTGAGTCAATGGTGTTGTTTGAACGTCGTTAAGCATTAAGTCTATAGTTATGCGGGAGACATCATGGTTGCAGTAAGAAGCGCACACCTCAACCCGGCCGGAGAATTCGCGGCTGAACAATGGATTGAGAGTTTACATAATATCTCTGAAGCAACAGGTAAAACCTTAACGACCTGTTGGGGCTATTGTCAGGAAAAAACACTCGATCATCCTGCGCAGGCAATTTTGCTGAGTCGCGGCATCGAGATGGTGGAAATCTTGACGATGCTGAGTATGGATTGTGACACCTTATGTGCTGCGCTGATTTTCCCGTTAGCCAATGCTGGTGTGCTTGATGCTGAGCAGATCAAAAATTCTTACGGTAATAGCATACTTTCTCTGGTTAACGGCGTACTGGATATGGACGCCATTCGTCAACTTAAAGCGATTCAAAATGACTCAATGGCTTCAGAGCAAGTGGATAACATCCGTCGGATGTTACTTGCAATGGTTGAAGATTTCCGTTGTGTAGTCATTAAATTGGCTGAGCGCATTGCCTATTTGCGCGAAATGAAAGATGCCCCGGAAGACGAGAGAGTACTCGCCGCGAAAGAGAGTACTAATATTTACGCACCTCTCGCTAACCGCTTAGGAATTGGTCAACTTAAGTGGGAGCTAGAAGATTACTGTTTCCGCTATCTACATCCCGAAGAATATAAGCGAATAGCAAGTTTGCTTCATGAGCGGCGAATTGATCGCGAGATGTATATCGATAATTTCGTGACACAGATTCGCGACATGATGAGTAAAGAGGGCGTTCGTGCAGAGGTCTATGGTCGACCTAAACACATCTATAGTATCTGGCGGAAGATGCAGAAAAAGTCTCTGGCTTTCGACGAATTATTCGATGTCAGGGCGGTTCGGATTGTCGCTGAACGTCTGCAAGATTGTTATGGTGCCTTGGGGATCGTGCATACTCTCTTTCGTCATTTACCTAATGAGTTTGATGATTATGTTGCGAACCCCAAACCTAACGGCTATCAATCTATCCACACGGTAGTGTTGGGGCCAAAAGGGCAAACGGTTGAAGTGCAAATTCGTACCAAACAGATGCATGAAGATGCTGAGTTAGGCGTTGCAGCGCACTGGAAGTATAAAGAAGGTAGTACGACGCCCGCAGGAAGAGGGGCCGCGGGCCATGAGGGACGTATTGCTTGGCTACGCAAGTTGATCGCTTGGCAAGAAGAGATGGCCGACAGTGGCGAAATGCTGGAAGAAGTTCGTAGCCAAGTGTTTGATGACAGAGTTTACGTTTATACACCTAAGGGTGATGTGATTGACCTGCCAGCTGGCTCTACACCACTTGATTTCGCCTACCATATTCATAGCGATATCGGCCATCGTTGTATCGGCGCAAAAATTAGTGGCCGAATTGTCCCCTTTACTTACCATCTACAAATGGGTGATCAAGTTGAAGTGATCACCCAGAAGCAACCTAACCCGAGTAGAGATTGGCTTAATCCACACCTGGGTTATATTACGACCAGTCGTGGGCGGGCCAAGGTCCATGCTTGGTTCAAAAAACAAGATCGTGATAAAAATATTCTCGCTGGTAAGCAAATCCTTGATAACGAATTAAACCAACTGGATATCAGCTGGAAAGATGCAGAAAAATATCTGCTACCTCGTTATAACATGACCTCCATGGAAGAGATTTTAGCGGCGATTGGTGGCGGGGATATTCGTCAAAACCAAATGGTTAACTTCTTGCAAGCTAAGGTTTACAAACCCAGCGCAGAGGAAGAAGATCAGAAAGCATTAGAACAACTTACTCAAAAATCGGCAAATAATCAGTCAGCTCGTAAAGATAGCGGTCGTATTGTCGTGGAAGGGGTGGGCAATCTTATGCACCATATTGCCCGTTGCTGTCAGCCGATACCGGGCGATGATATCACAGGGTTTATTACCCAAGGTCGAGGGATCTCCATTCACCGTGCGGACTGTGAGCAGTTAGCAGAATTGATTAATCATGCGCCTGAGCGAATTGTCGACGCGGTGTGGGGAGAAAATTACTCAAGTGGTTACACATTAGTGGTACGTGTCGTCGCGAACGATCGTAGCGGATTGTTGCGGGATATCACGACTATTCTCGCCAACGAAAAAGTGAATGTATTAGGTGTTTCCAGCCATAGTGATACACGTAAACAGCTCGCGACGATAGATATGGAAATCGAAATCTATAATCAGCAGGTATTAGGACGCGTTATTTCTCGGTTAAACCAAATACCGGATGTCATTGATGCCAAACGGCTTCATTAAATTTCTATAAACCACTCTCAGGAGTGGTTTTTTCTTATTAAGAGGTTTTTATGAGTGATTCATCATTGTCGCAATTATTGTCAGTGATGCAGCGCTTGCGTGATCCGCAGCAAGGGTGTGAATGGGATAAACAACAGACATTCGATACTATTGCCCCCTATACGCTGGAGGAATGTTATGAAGTATTGGATGCCATTGCGCGTCAAGACTTTACCGACTTGCAGCAAGAGCTTGGTGATCTGCTTTATCAAATCGTGTTTTATGCACAAATGGCTACCGAACAAGGGTATTTTAACTTCGACGATGTATGCCGAGCTATTACTCAAAAATTGATTCGTCGCCATCCTGATGTCTTCACTGATGCCCAGTCGACGCAAGGGTGGGAACAAATCAAACAGCAAGAGCGTGAACAAAAAAAACAGTTCTCTTTACTCGATGATATCCCTCACGCTATGCCTGCTCTACTTCGTGCTGATAAGATCCAGCAGCGTTGTCAGACGGTTGGCTTTGACTGGGATACGCTGGGCCCTGTTGTAGATAAGGTCAAAGAGGAGCTTGAAGAAGTGATGGAAGAGGCAACTATGGTTGATCTTAATCCAGAACGCCTTGAAGAAGAGTTAGGCGATCTCCTTTTCGCAACCGTAAATCTGACTCGCCATCTAGGCGCGCGCGCGGAGACTGCATTGCATAAGGCTAATCTAAAATTCGAACGACGCTTTCGTTATGTTGAGCAAAAAATAGTCGAGCAGGGGCTTACGCTTGAACAAGCGTCGCTCGAGCAAATGGAACAGGCTTGGCAACGAGTCAAGGAAGATGAAAAAAAGGCGAACACTCAGTAGTCGGGTGATTGCTGATTGAAATCAACAGAGAGGCATGGCAGATTAGTTATCATCATTGTGATGTAAACATCTAAAGGGGGCGGTGAATGAGCAATTGTGGCACCACAGAGTTTCGGGTATACTGTTTTCCCGTCCTGGTGCATCCACCGTCTTTAAACCTAAACCTTCAGGTTCTGCATGACAACTAACTATATTTTTGTGACCGGCGGGGTCGTTTCCTCTCTGGGTAAAGGCATTGCCGCAGCCTC
>Ga0157363_1001344_pt1 | contig 20371 bp, 15 predicted proteins | sample AttsexASBM1_FD_111477 | JGI IMG/M metagenome (GOLD analysis project Ga0157363, IMG submission 111477) | Fungus gardens microbial communities from leaf cutter ant in Ribeirão Preto, State of São Paulo, Brazil - Atta sexdens ASBM1 | ecosystem: Host-associated > Fungi > Mycelium > Unclassified ... | reverse complement strand
ATTTGATTCGACATTGAAAATTACAAAAGAATATGCTGCTAATAAGAGAAAGCAAAGAACATGTAATCAATAAAATAATTAGGGTTTATATTAATTTATAATTAAAGACTATTTTTATACTACAATGTACTACAATACTACAATACATTAAGTACAATTCCTGATAAGCAATAACAATCTTAAATATTCTTTCTTATGTAGGAATTCTTCATTACACTAGTGTAGTGAATGACAATGGTAGTTACGCGGTAGCATGTGATGAACCAACGACTTTAGGATCATCCAAAGGCAAGATCAATATTCGCGGCGCTCCCAACACGAGATCCTCTATCACAATCATCGCAGCGGCGCATTAAACAATTGTATGCGAAATAACCCTTTATCATAATTCGCGCATTTATTAAAATAAAGGAAATTTTTTAATTTTTAAATTATATTTTAAATTATATTTTAATTTTTTAAATCTTTTATTTCCCGCAAGAATTTATTAATTATGACAAGATATTTTTGTATTCTGATTGTATTCTTGTTCTACATGAAAATAAAAGAGTTTTGATAATTAATTCAGCAACGATATTGTATCGCAATTCATATCTATAGGTATAGGAAACATAAATTTTTTTGTTTACTAAATATTTTTTTTTATTTACTTCTTTTTAAATACTTTTTTTATATACTTTCATTATTAATATAAAAACAAATCTTTATTGATTGATTGTATATGTTAATTTTCCCCGATTTCCGCTCGATTTTCGTAAATAAGCGTATAAAAATAGTTTGTGAAAGAATGAATTGTGTTGCATAATAAACACATCGTTGGACAATCATTCATGCGACTCACGCATCCACACTTCAGCATCGTCACGCGTGTCAAATGCAAATTTCATGAATGCTTTTGTGATGTTAGACCAACGCGAAAACATTTTTCTTATAAATCTAAATGCAGTTCACGAAACGATACTCGATTTGAAAATATATTAGAAACAGACAAAACGTAAATCAATAAGTGTTACCTGGGAAACTTTTTACAGCATTAATCATGTTTGAGATTTCTACGTAATTATTTAAATGATTCAACAAAATGATTTCCAGATCTATTTAGCTAAACTATTATTGCTACAATGTTAGTAATAATAAATATAAATTCTATATATATATATAGAGTTATACAAAAAAGAATATTTATTTCGGTTACATTTTTATATTAATTTAAGATTTAACATTTATAATTTAAGTAGCTTCAAAATTTAAGAAGTCCCTTATATCATTACAGACACATTACAAACCCAGAAATTCCTGTCCTAAACGAACGACATCGTCAAATTTATTTTCCTCTCTCTTTTTGATGAGGTTCGTAAGCAGGTAAGAAGATTAGATAAAATCACATCGCCGAAATTATATCCTAACATCCCGCCGAACCAGCTCTTAAAGTCTCACAAAAATCTTGAATCATTTTCTTATTTGCTTCGTCAATAATATGCGAAACAAACAACATCTCATCAAAATTAATCTTCTTTTTGCAGATTAAGAATTTTATTTAAATTTAATAATTACCTATTATGGAATAAAAAAATGAATTTTTCAATACTCCATTTTTCGTATTATCTACGTATAATTCGTATTGCATGTACATGTGATAGAAGAAAAAAGAAGATAATGACACACAGTAATAATTCGAAAAGCAATAATTTTCGTACTTTAAGCGTTTTTTTCTTTTCCTTTAAATGTTTTAATCTCGTCAGAATTCTTTTATATAAATCATAAACACGCGTATATATCTTTTCGCACATTCAAATTAGCACACATAAATTATCACTATCACTTATTTCTTCCCATCCTTTTCGTTACGTGGCTAGATTTCGACTGACTGCTGGACACAACAGTTTACAGCTATATGTTCATTAATAATGCACCGTCAAAATGTCCAGGGCACAGCAACTCTTTTCTCTTTCAACGACGAAAATTTTTTAGCAACACAAAAAGTCTCTACAAGCCGTGCGTTCCCACGCGAAATTTTCAATGGCTTTATATTTGATACCAACAAACTGCTTATTATTTCCATTTTTCTTGTTTACTTCCATGTTCTTGTTTTGTGGTTACATCTCGAAACTGTTACAAACGAATTGCAGCTACAAAGTATTGATTTATTAATAATGCACTGCCAAAGTGTCTAATAAACGATCATACTTTTCTCGTTCAACGATGGAATTTTTTAGCAACGTAAAAACTATATCTACAAGCTGTGCGCTTTCCACGGATCTGATGAAATTTTCAGCAATTTGGCTCATTTCGTCTTTTTTTACAAACGTAAGCATTTTTCTTATGGGCGGTTGCGACTCTTCATCTATGAAGTTTTCGTAAAAGAGAAAAGTACGAAACAATGTAAAACGGTTTGACCAGATGGCCTTTGAATGCTCGTTTTTATGCACTCACCATTATAATTTATACATTATACCCTTTCGCTGAATACTTTGACCAAACGATAACAGCACATGTTCTTTCTCGTTGCTACAATATTTACGACGCAATGTACTGCGTTTCAAGAATTTCGTTGGAAACATACGTGTGTAATAATGTTCAGAAAGAGAAAATAATATTGTTGACGGACGAAGATCAGTAATCCTTGGATCAATGGATCGTTCACGCGAATATAATGGTGTTCTTTCTTGTTATCAGTTAATAATTTTAACAAAACAAAAATTGAATACAAAATAATACCTCTCCATATTATAATTTAAAATTATTGTATTAAATGTTTATTCGTATAAGGATGGAGAGGATACTCATTGGAAAGCAAAATACAATAAGACATTATACAATATTTTGTATGTTATCATTAAATCAGTTTGCTGCATCTGCAACAAAATATTTAAAATATAAGTACACCATTTTTATAACATCAGAATTCACAAAATGTTTTATTGTACTCTGCGTTTTCGTCTCTCTCTCTCTCTCTCTCTCTCTCTCTCTCTCTCCTCCCCCTTCCCTCCCTCTCGTATTTAATAAAATTTTTAAATTAATAATAATAATAAGCACGAATTCTTATGTAAAAATTATATATCTGTGAACTCTTATGTCAATTTTATACTTAATATTTTAATTTGAAAAAATATAAATTTTAGTATTATTAATTTAATACTTGAATTAGTAATTTTTTTGTTAAGAAATAATATAATTGTGTATACACACTGTGCGCTTGTGTAAAATCTCTGTAATTTTCAGGATTTTTATTTTTTAAAGTATATAAAGAATTTTATTTTTTAAAGTATATAAAGTTTTGAAAACATAAGTAAAGTTTTACAGACTAAAAAAATATTTTAAGTAAATTCTAATATTTTTTTGTTTAATTGATTTCGTATAGATTTAGAATGGGCGATCAGTATAAACCGCTGCATGTTGAAAATTGTCGGTCTGTGGCCGCAAGAAAGCAAAGATCAGCATGAAGAATTATTGTTGAAACTTCAGTTCTTACTTAATATCATTATGTTGATTTTTGTATTAGCTATTCCGGCTTTAGTGTCATTGATAAGAGTATGGGGCGATATGATATTGATGATAGATAATTTACAATACACCTTGCCTCTTTTGATAACAATGCTAAAAGTCTTTATTATGTGGTATAAACAAGAAGGTATTCAAACAATTTTCTATACTTTTCAATAAAAAAAGTTCAGTTTTTTAAATGCATCGTGAATATACAATTCTGTATCTAAAAAAAGTAAAAATATCATACTAAAACACACTTTCTAAGATTTCTAAGATTCAAATAGATTAAAATTTCAATCTATTTTAATCCATTCTCGTTCACTACTAAAATAAATTATTAGTTGAACTGAGAGATATAGTATCAAAAGATAATATTATAAAAAATAATAATAATTTCACGTATGTATATTAAAAACTCATTATTTTTCTAGCTTTATCGCCGTTGATTAATATGATCGTGAATGATTGGATAAAAGTAAAAATGGAAGAGGAGCGAATTGTCATGTTAAAACAAGCCAAAATCGTCCGTTTACTCGCCGTATGTGGAATACTCATGATACTTTCTACAATGCTAATAACTGTTCTTTCTTTTCCTTTTGCCCGGACGCTCAGGCACGTAACGAATTTTACTGATCCAATTGGAAAGCCTTTGCCAATACAATCATACTACTTACACGATGTATCTAGCAGTCCGAAATACGAGCTAACATATCTGATACAAACAATCGCATTAACTACATCTGGTCTCTCTTATACCGCAGTCGACAGCTTTTTGGGTTTACTGATCTTACATATATGCGGTCAGATAGAGAATCTGCATCTACGATTACTGAATCTGGGAAAGGATTCGAATTTCAAAGCGGTTTTGAAGTACAACGTAAAAGACCACATCCGCTTGAACAGGTTCTAAATTAAAAATGTTCAAACATGGATCCATTAGACTTAAATACCTTCTTTAAAGAAAATCATTTAAAAATCTATCAAAATTCGAGTTGATCAAAATAAAACACGACGTGCAATTTTGTATTTTTATTTTAAATTTCTTAAAAAAATGTATAATTCAATCTTTTGAATATAGAATTTTAAAAAATATAATTTTTATATTTTTTTGTATTTATTTTGCAGAGCTATAGAAACTATTGATAATATTTTCAATTTAATGCTGCTTGGTCTGTTATTTTTTTTTGGGATCCTATTTTGTCTTCACGGATTTCTAATAGTTAGTGTAAGTAAGAATAATTATATAACATTTTACTAAGATAAATATTGCTAATTAGCAAATAATAAATGATTGATGTTGCAAGATGCGTTTATCAAAATGAATTGCTGATCCATTATAGATGTTTTACTTTTTATTATATAACTTTCATGTAAATAACTTTCAAAACAATAAAATAAAATTTTGAAATATAATATATACAATTTATAATAATTTAGATTGTTAATCGAGGTGGTCACTTATCAATCTTGCAATTGGTTTGGTACACGTCCGCGACTATATGTGTTTTAATGCATATGTGTCTTTATTGTGCGGTTGGTGAACTTCTTGTGAGTCAAGTAAATATTACACTTGCGCCATGTCTTAACTCCGAGACACTATCGTGTCTCCAGAATGATTCTATTAAGAATGATTTCTATTAATAACAAGAACAAAATGCAAATCTAATTCTATGATTCAGGGAATATTTTTATAATTTTAATTATAAATTTAAATAGTTACATAATTTTTTAAGATACAATTATTTATGTCGATATAGTAATTATGTGTAGTATTGAAACCATGTAATTACTGTGAAGTTAATATAATATAATATAATATAATAGTATATATTATATAAATAATATATATAAAAATAAATATATAAAAATAAAAGATAATAAAGGGAAATATATAATTAAAGTATATAATTAAAGATATAAAATATTCTACTTTTTGTAGCAACAATTAATTTTAATTCTCAATAAATCTAATTTTTCTATAATTAAGTATCACTTAAATAATTAATACTATTTCTTCCCCATTCGAGAAATTAATCCTTTAATAATAAACAAATCCTTTTATAATGAAATAAATTTTTGTCAGTCTGAAAAAATACATCGCGCCACATATGAATACGTATGGTACACTCTGGAGCCAAAAGCAGCAAGAAATTTGACATTAATTATGCTCCGTACAAAGAAACCACTTAATATTACAGCGGGAAAAACATTCCCGATGACAATGTCTACGTTCTGTAACGTAAGTTATATAAAACATAAAATATGCAATAGTCTTTTTCTTTATTTTACTTGAATTATATGAAACAATGATATTATTATAATTTGTATTTCTTATAATTTGTTAATGTATTTCTTTCAAGTCTTCAATACTTTGTCGTTAAATAATTAAATGTTTCAGTTATTAAAAACATCGGCGGGCTATGTATCTGTGTTGCTTGCCAATCGAAATTAATGACGACATAATCAGATATATAACTTAATAATCTTAATATATCACTTATCTAATGCCATGATGACATAAAATTAAATTATTTATATAAATATGTGAAAAAGTTTTGCAACGTGTATTGAAAATTATGTAGAGAACATTAGAAATATATATTTTACATATCATTCTCCAAAATGCATTTTAATTATATTGTAAACCAATTCTTATACCAACTATTGATAGCATGCGCGTAGTTGAAAGCAATAAAAATACAGAAGACGTGATTTATTCAGAACAGCAGAAAATTTCTTCTCTTGAAATCTTATGTGTTCACAATGCTAAAAATTGCTCTGATATCTCGAATTGAGAAAGAATTGAACAATCGCATTAGTCAAATCGAATTGTTCAAATGTACTTTGTTAAATCTTTCTTCATCTAGCAATCTCGAAACGATTTCTACATTGGTATGAGTATGTTGATAGAAAAAAGAATAAGCTTGTAACATTAATTATAGTTTGAAAAGCAATTATATATATATATATATAACTTTCCAAGTTTAAACGTCTTTTGATCTTAAAATTATTTTATTGTTATTATTATCATAAACTTACGCTCACATACCTCTTATAATAATTCGAATTAACATCGACAAATTGTACTATTACTTATTGTCACTATTTCCTCCCGTTATTTTCGTTATCTGGTTACGTCTCAACTGCTCGGTGAAACAACCTGCAGCTATAGATTCATTAATAATGTATCATCAAAGGGTCTAACAGATGGTAATTTTTTTCTCTTTCAGCAACGGAATTTTTTAGCAACGCAAAAAGTATCTGCAAGCTGTGCATCTTCCACGGATCTTTTGAAATTTTTACGATATGGCCATTTCGTCTTCTTATTACGAACGTAAAAATTCTTTTTCTTATACACGCAATTGCGACCTTTCATTTACGAAGTCTTCGTAAAAAAGAAAAAAATACAAAATAACGATCAGTACCAATGAACTTCGAATGCTCGTTTTTGCGCACCATTATAATTTATATATCCTACCCTTTCGCCAAATGAACACTTTGACGATAACAGCATATGTTCGTTCTGATTGCTGCAATATTTACGACGGTGCAATGTACCATGTTTCAAGAATTTCGTCAGAAGCATGCGTGGTAATAACGTTCAGAAAGTGGGGATGATATCATTGACGAAGGACGATCAGTAATTCTTTGACCAATGGATAGTTTAGATGAATATAATGGTATTCTTTTTTTATTTAGTTAATAATTTTAACGAGATATATATTAAATATAAAACATTATTTCTCTGTGTTACAATTTAAGATTGCTGTATTAAATGTTTATTCATATAAGAGAATAAGAGAGTGTATTGAAAAGCAAGACACAATAATTGACATTTTAAATTTCAATACATAACAATATATTTTTGTTTTCGTATCATCTAATAGATAATATATCTTACATGTTATTAAATTAAATTGCTGTACAACACAATAATTAAAAAATGAATTCATTATTTTTATAGCATCAAAATTAAAAAAAAATGTTTTATATTCTACTTTTCAATTATTTCTCTCTTTTTTTCTCCTTCTATCTTGTACTCAATATAAAGTTTTAAGTTGATGTACATCACAAATTTTTATATGAAAGTGATATAAATCTGTGTGGACTTATATTAATTTTATATTTAATATGTATTTTAATTTCAAAAATGAAATTTTTATTAAGAAATGATATAATTGTGTATATATATATTACCTTCAATCTTTAAGAATGTAAAATATACATATAAACAATATACATATAAAATTACGAAAAAATATGTGAAGTTATGTTTTATATAGTGTAAAATGAAAAGTAATATTCACAAATCCAACTAATATCTTACTAAACAAATAACTTATCTTAATAACAATATCTTACTAAAATTTAATCTATCCAATTAATATCTTATAACAATAAAGTAAAGTTATATAAGAAAACATATATAAAATTTTATAGTATAAAGTGATATTTAAGTAAATATAATTCTAATATATTTGATCTATTACACAGATTTAGAATGGGCGATTAGTCTGAATCGCTGCATGTTAAAAATCATCGGTTTGTGGCCGAAAGAAAGCAAAATTCGATGTGAAGAATTATTATCAAAAATTCAATTTCTATTTAATGTTATTATGTTGATTTTTGTATTAACTATACCGGCTTTAATGTCACTGATAAAAGTATGGGGCGATATGATATTAATGATAGATAATTTACAATATACTCTGCCTCTTTTGATAACGATGTTGAAAGTCTTCATTATGTGGTACAACAAAGGAGGTATTTTATTATTTAACAAACTGATTTATTTCAGTCTTCTATATTTTTCTCCATTTTATTATTTTATTGAACTAATACGTAAATGCTTTGACTACTTTCTGAAACTATGAATTTTAACAAATATATACTATTCCACTAAATCCATAAATTGAGTTAAGAACACGAGCACAATATCATAATAATGTTACAAGAAAATAATATCACATATATGTATATTAAAAACAAATTATTTTCTTAGCTTTATCGCCGTTGATTGATATGATTGTGAAAGATTGGATAAAAGTAAAAATGAAAGAAGAACGAATTGTCATGCTAAAACAAGCCAGAATCACTCGCTCGCTTGCTATTTGCGGAGCACTTATGATACTTTCCACATTGTTGATAACCTTCGGTTCTTTCCTTTTTGGCAAGACACTTAGGCACGTAACGAATTTTACCGATCCGGTTGGAAAGCATTTGCCAATCCAAACATACTATCCACACGATATATCTAACAGCCCGAATTTTGAATTAACATATTTGGTACAAGTAATCGGGCTAACTACATCTGGTCTCTCTTATACCGCAGTCGACAACTTCCTTGGACTTTTGATCTTACATATATGCGGCCAGATGGAGAATCTATATCTGCGACTTTTGAATTTGGGAAAGAATTCAAATTTCAAAGCGCTTTTAAAGCACAATGTGAAAGACCATATTCGCTTGATCAGGTCCTGAATTGAAAATATTCATAAATGTTCAAAATCGATTTGTCGAATCTTTTCTCTAAAGAAATTCTGTAAAGAATATATCAAAATTTGATTTTTAAAAACGCAATGTGCAATTTTGCTTCATGCTGTAATTTTTAGAAATAAGTAAATTAAAAATTAGAATCATTTAAAATTAGAGAAATTAAATTTTTTTAAATAATTTTATAGAAAATGTATAAATGTTTTACATAACATTTGAAATTTATGTATCGTTTTTTACTTCATAGTATCTATTTTACAGATCTATAGAAACTATTGATAACACATTCAACTTAATGCTGCTCGGTCTGTTATTCTTTTTTGGTATACTGTTTTGTTTTGATGGATTTCTAATAATTAGCGTAAGTAAAAATAATAGTATAGCATATATCATATTGTTAAGGTCTACAGTAGATATTAGACTTATTATAATTAATTAATAAATAATATTGATGTTGCAAGCTACAATGCTGATCCTTTATCAAAATGCAATGCTAATCCTTTATAAATGTTTTACTTTTTATAATTTTTCATGTAATATAATTTTCAAATCAATAAAATAATATTTTAAAATATATATAATTTACAATAATTTAGATTATTGAGCGAGGTGGTTATTTATCGTTGATGCAATTGATTTGGTACATGTCCGCCACTATATGTGTTTTAATGCATACGTGTCTTTATTGTGCGGTCGGTGAACTTCTCGTGACGCAAGTAAGTATTAATAATGATTTCTTTAATAATTGCGAGACTAAACTAATTCTATACTTTAGAACGTTTTTATAACTTTAACTGTAAACGAAAATATTTTTTTAACAATTATAATTTTCAAAAATATAAATTTTAATACGTAATAATCGGAGTATCCTATTTGAAGCTTCGGATGCAATTATCTCTCAAACTATTCATTATTTCAAAAAAATGTTTTAAGTGGAACTTATTTTTGATTGTCATTTTTAGATTTCGTATAAAAACAAACCACAAATATATAAGTTACGAGGTTTTACTTCTTTAATTATTAAAATTATCTTTTTATTAATAAAATGCAATAATTAATTCCGAGAAATAACGGGATATCTCTTTAGAAGATTATGTCAGTATATCGGCGACTTTCCTCTATTATTGAAATATAATAATGAACGTGATAGTATTAGTTTGCAGTAGAAAAATAGAAATTGCAAAATCGTACATTTTAACTGTAATTCAATCAATGGATTTAATTCTCGAATTTTTTTACAATCAAGTGACGTAATTTAAATAATTAATTTCACTTTTCTCTCATTCGCGCTTGCACGCAAGAAAGATTAATTCTTTAGTCCAATTAATTTCTCAATGTATATATATATATATGAAACATATTTTCTTAGTCCGAAAAAATACATCGCGCCACGTATGAATACGTATGGTATACTTTGGAGCCAAAAGCAGCAAGAAACCTGACATTAATTATGCTGCGCACAAAGAAACCAGTCAATATTACAGCGGGAAAAACATTTCCGATGACAATGTCCACGTTCTGCAACGTGAGTTATATGACATATATAAGTAATATGCAAATCTTTTTGTGATTTTACTTGAATCATTAAATATTGGTATTCTGAGATTATCGTATGCGTCATAATTTCTTAATAGTATATATTACATTTAATTTATATTTTAATTTAAAAAAAAATTTTAAAGATTAAAACGTTTCAGTTGCTAAAAACATCGATAGGCTATATATCGGTGTTGCTTGCAAATGCCAATCGAGATTAACGAAACAATTAAAGGATAAATTAGTATGTAGTTAATTGTTTAGTATGTATTATTGATGTAAAATTAAAAATAATTTCTTTACATAAGTATATATACTTTGCAAAATATTATATGGTATATATTAGAATCATGTAAAATATGGAAAATATATTTTCTTTATATACTACGTTTCTCTAATATTGTTTTTTAATTACATGTATTTTAATGGAATTGGAGTGATCCAAGTAGATTTTTATATCAATTATTGTTCGCATGAGTAAAAGGATAATAATGAAAAAATAAAACAATCATATATAAGATAACATTTAAGTATATTTTACTTTCTTATCTAATATATAAAAATTACTTTTTTATTGTATCTGCTTGTATTTGAAGTAGTAAATCTCCTTTAGGTTTCAATTTATTGTTCAGGATTTCTTGCCTCTCTTCTTTTTTCTTTTCCTGCATTCTAGCATGTCTTTCAACAGCAAAATCCACCTCTCCTACTAATTTGATAATTTTTGCCTGGAAATCAATAAAATAAAGATGGTATATAATTTATTCATTAAATTTCTTATTAATTCATAACAAATAATAATTTTTATTTATTTTACATACTGCATAATCACGTTGTTTATCTAAGCGTGCTTTTTGTCTTACTCCAAGAGGCGTAGGTCTTCCATCTTTAAATGTATAATCTGGCAAATTTGTCAAAGGACCAAAAGTATTTGGATTAGCTGTTAATCCACGTCTAAAATATATTATATTAATTAGACAATTATAATTACAAATTACACACATATCTGTTAATATCATTAAGATATATATTAATAAATTTTATACATAAAGTAATTTAAATAGAACAAATTCTTACACTTTCGTATTTTCTACAATATAGATACTCTATATATAACTATACAATAAACTTAGACATGATTTTATGTTAAATATATCAGAATATATATTAATATTCTCTATTTAAACACAGATAATTTCAGAAATCATACTTTTGTCTCCATCTCTGATTTATGTATTGTGTGCAAGATTGATGAAACCCATTGACTACAATATTATAACCTGTAATAATGGATAATATGAATAGCCACCGATAATATATCGATTGATAATTACAAGTAATAAGTGATTATACCATAAGAAAAATTAAATATATCATTAATAAAGAGCAACATTATAACTTATAATTTCCTTAATACTAACTTATATGTCGTTCAACATGAAGCACAGCTCTAGCAGTTGATAACATTTTTAAAGATGATGTTATATATCAATACGATATTAATTTATTAATGTTGCATATCAATTTGATACTTATTTAATTTCTTGCTGCAAATTCTATATATAGGTTATGTTACGCACAGTAGACCTAACCAGCACTTTCTGTTGATATTTGCAGTGATACCAATATAAAACGATTGTTTCTTTTTAACTATATATTATACTCGGTTTTTCTTTCTACACATATATAATATTATGGAATTCTCGCAATACCGTGTGTCCAGATACGGTAAACCCTAAAGTCAACAGGCTTGAAAAGCTTGTTCGTTTTTTTGTTATACAAGTATAACAAAAAAATGAATGAATAATGTACTTAATAGGAAAATGTATTTATTTTATATAATTCAAATGTAAATAATGTAATAAAATACGTCTACGAATAATATGAAAAATACAATTATATTTGATATAATAAAGAAAAATGATAATAAATTAATATTAGAGAAACGTTCGTTTATTTTATGTCTACATTTGTATATTACATAAATTTGTTATCTACATTAATAATTTATAAGTTGACTTTCAATTGTGTACATTCGGAACGCGATATAAAAATTCTCCGTCATCATCGTAATAACAATCGCTGATCCGATACGTCATGCCAGGTTTGTAAAGATGCTTTGCGATCTTTATTGGCTTAGTATAGTTTAATTCTACATCTACTTTTTTATTTCGCGCTATAATGGAAGTATTTAACAAATTGTCATCTGCTTCAATAATATTAAAGCTTCTATTTTTATCATTAAAATTTATAGAAACATCTTTCTCAGATTGTCGTACAATTTTTGATGGAGCACCTTCTTTCGGATAAATTACTGCATTGTCAAATGCTGTGGCAACTTCTGTACTCTGCACTTCTTGACTAGCATCTACTTGCTTCCTGTATGCATTTAGGAGAATGATACCTTCTTTCGGAGATTCCTCATTTATATCTTCAAGTTTCTCCTTTACAAATTCATCAAATGTAAGTAACTTCTCTTTTTTTTTATTAAATGGTACATCATGATTTTGTGAATCTATACGTGATGTAGAAGATAGTTCCTTATTTAATCTATAAGTCTCTGTACTTTTAATAACAGTCATACTGTCGGTCATAGTGCTTGCAGTCAATAAATTCTGATTTTCACAATGATTAGATTTATCTGTCAATTTATTTGAATTATGCTCTTGCGACAATAATTTCATATCCTCCTGTTTCTCATCGAGATAAGTCTGTACAATACTAGAGAACAATTGACTCTTTGGTTTCTTAAATTCTAATGTAGGGACAAACTGTTTTGCTAATAATTCTCTGTCTGTTGAAATAATTTTCCTGTTCTTAAATTTCGTCAAATGTTCACTGAGTATTGGACTTAATGGAAATTCACCCTTCCGGAATTTTTCCCAATTTCGCTTCACTACATTGTCGTATTCCATAACCTTCTCCACTGATTTTGGCGACCATTTAGTGCGTAAGATTTTTCGTATTGTCTCTGGTAAAGCAGGGAAACTCTCGCTGAGTTTCTCTATTGTCCACTCTTCGGGATTGGAGTTATGTAACTTTTGAATCAGTTCCTTTTCAGCAAATGTGAGGAAACGTGGTTCTTTCTCTTTAAAATACTTTTGAACAATCTGTTGTTTAAGACGTTCTTTTTTGTTCTGCATCTCCCTGAAAAAAAAATCAATGTCTTATAATAAATTAGACATATTTTATTATAAGCAATGTTTTCACAATTTTCAACAAATAACAGTTGCTTTCCATTTTCTCAAGTGATAATGAGTCTAAAGTTATATAAATATTTTATATTCAGATGAGGATGTTACTATTGAGGATGTTACAATACTTGCTTACTTTGGTAATAAAGTTATTGCATAACAATACAGATTTATAATATATATCTCTCACTTTCAATATGAGTTAACAGAATTCAGTAAAGTATATGTAGTCTGTTTTTTTATTTCTGTATTAGACTATACTAGAACTCTCTTTCTCACTTTTACCAAATATTAAACATATATTTATCTTACTTATTTGTACAGATCCATCTTGTACAGATTGTAAATAGTTGAATTTCACTTGTTCAAATGAAAATTTGAATATATATATATGAATATATATTGAATATATATATACAAACATATTCCAGCATTAAATATAATAATATATAAAAATGTTAGAACATACCTTTTATACATCTTATGACTAATATTGACATTCATAAAATCTGTTTCGAATTCACTTATGTCTTCAGCATTAAAATTGTCAACTGATTCATCCTTTTCTATAAATTTCATTTTTTTATGAATACCGGCGAGTGGCTTAGTGCGAGTCGCAGACTTGAAAGTCGCTTTCTTGCTAAACATTCTGCGTAATACCGTTGTTATCGCACTAATTTCGGTCATCATGAAATCCAGTAAAGAGCCTAATTTATTCACAAGCAATATAAACAAATAATCCCAATATAAAAATATCCCAATTATGATGTAAGCATGGTATAAATTCTACTTAGTAGTTCTCCATCGTAAGTATAAGTAATTCTATACTTTAAAGTGAGAAAGATATGTATTTGATATTTATCAAAAGTGAGAAAAAGAATTCTAGTGTAGTCTAGTGCAGGAACAGAAAATGGACCACATCGACCACATGATCCCAATCTGACAAACTAAACGTCATCAGCATGGTGGAGAGTACTTTCAGGTTTTCATCATGGTATATACGAACAGTACAAGAGGTCTCTCGCAAAGGCTTTGGTAAATGTAGGAGGTAAATGTAAGACAAGAAAAATGGCGGATGAAAGCGAGGATCAATGGTTATATGGAGATTCAACGGACGGCAAGGAGTATACATCGCCGAATATTCAATCAGAGATTCAGCAAAATGACTCGACACTCTCCGAAGTTCATGAGAATTTGCAAATTCGAGAGGATCAAAAAATGGAAGGTACTGGTGAGATACCGTCCGAGGTATGTATGCGACCTAACCTCTCTCACTTACAATTAATTGATTCCCTTCAAAATATCATGCAAAGATCTTATATTTATTTCAGTAATGAAGATTTAATATGCTTGATACTTTACATCACATACAGTCTTTCTAATTAAGCACGTTTTAATGATGCGATATAACCTGTCACACCTGTAATACAATACTTGAACAATAAACATTGTATTTTGTAAAAGCTGTGCTATATGATTTAAAGAAAAGATTGACACCTAAAGACACCTAACTTTTTACAATCTAAGAGAACTTAAACAATAAACAAATCCATAGGTAGAAAAGAAAGATAGATAAATCTATCAAACTGTAATTTGTATATATTTTAATATATATATATATATGTATGTATCATATATTGTATACATATATATCATGTTTTATCCTTTCTCCGAACATTTAATCTTTTTATACATTTCGATATCTTAAAGCATGCATTTCTTTTTATTTAGATGCAAGAAGTTACCGACTCCCTTGGCGATGGTGATGAAGAATCTTCTTCGTTGAATAATGTACAAGAAGAGAACTTAGAAGCAAGTAAAAATGGGACGAGAGATGCCTCTAGTCAGGAAGATGGCGAAGCTGCTAGCGAATCTGATTCTGATGATGATGTACATGTTGTTATTGGTGATATCAAGTCAGCACCAACATATGGTAATTTAAATATCAAGAGAGGAGGATTGTTAACAAATACATCTGGTGTATCAGACAAACTGAACAAACAGCCAGGAAAGTTCAGTATAGATGAATTTGAAACTATCGGTGTTATCAATGGGATACCAGCCCATGAGTTTAATTTAGATCAATTGGAGGATAAACCATGGAGACAACCTGGTGCAGATATCACAGATTATTTCAACTATGGTTTCAATGAAGACACCTGGAGAGCATATTGTGAACGTCAGAAGCGAATGCGAAGCGAGTCTGGAGTAGGATTGGTCTTAAATGCAGGTAGTGGTAGTAGTAATCCAAGTGGCATGAGAATGCCTCAAGTGGCGATAACCAATGACAACAGTAAATATTCTGGTATTATGGGTCCTAAGAGAGCTGGCCCACCACCTGGAAGGAAAATGGCAGGGACTATAGATGTTATAGGAAGTTCTGGTTTAGCTTCTAGAAGAAATCTGGATAAGTCCCCACCAAAAGGAAATGTTATACAAGTTATGACTGCTGACAGAAGAGAGTATTCTAGAAAACCAGGTTTCCCTGATATGAGTGTACCACCTCCTGGAGCAGGAATGCCACCGCCGCCATTCGATATACCTCCACCAGGATATGCAGGAGAACCAACGCCATTCTATATGCCAGAAACTGATCCATATTATCAGAGTTATGAACCCACACAAGATAACCAATGGGGCAATGACCCAGTAAGAATATAAACAATTTGTGAAAATAACATTATTTATAGAAATTATTTGAATTTATCTAATGTTATATAACTTAAAAACTATATATATATATATATATATATATATATATATATAAAACATAAAATAATTTTATTCTATTTTAGGAAGTAACTTTGAAAAAATAAAGCAAAATTTTTTCTCTCTTTTAAAGACATGGCAGCCGACAAATCTGGCAATCCCGATGACTGAAGGTGAAGACGACAAAGATATGGGACCTAAGACGATACCTACGATGGTTCCACCAACAAACATTCCACCTCTGATGCAGCCGCGTGATCAGAGGGATGGTAGAGACCGGGAACGAGACAGAGATAGGGATCGCGACCGGGAATTGGATTCCATGAGCAGAGATAGGGACAAGGATAGAGATCGCGATCGTGATAGAGAAAAGGATTCCATGATGAGGGATCGTGATAGAGACTCTATGACGCGAGATGAGGATCGAGAGCGTGATAGATCCAGGTCTCAATATCGACATAAAGATCGGTAAAAATCTAGTCTTCTTTTTTCCAAAATTTTATATCAGAGACACTAATATATTTTTTATATAATATAATATATGTTAATATATGTATCAATTTTGATACTTTTAGACATCGGCATCGATCAAGATCGCGATCTCGTAGACACAAGTCAAGATCACGGAGTCCAACTCGGTCGCGTAAGAAGAAATCTAGACGCTCGGATAGAGAGCGTTCCAAGGAAGAAAGTGAATAAATGTGTGTACACATAAAACCTTTTATTGTATTAATTTACGGCGTCATAGTACATGAGGTGCATCATAGAATTAAGTGATCATTTTACATAAAATAAGGTTTTGACTGTTTCGAAATAAGAATACATTATTAGTACATTGCATCAGTAAAATTATTCGTAAAGCTAATTGTAAGATATACAAGTTAATTGTCAAATATAAAAAATGAAATATTTAGCTGTTCTTGCAGAAGTTACACAAATGATATAATTTTTGACACAAGTAAATTATTAATGCAAACAATAAAAGTTGGATTTATAGATTGATTGAAGATTGTTTTATCATGTTTAAGGGTCTGAGCACAAAATTATCGTAACATTTGTTTAGACTTAAGTTGTAAACGTAAGTAACGCACAAGCTTTTACATATGACATACATACAACTTATTACAGTGTCTGCAAGAGAGACATGTCATACATCATACGCCATAGCAGTGCATTACTTACATCTACAACTTAAGTCTCGAAGTAAGTATTACGACAATTCTTGTGCTCAGATCCTAAGATCTTTTATGTCTGTTCTACAATAGGGTCGCAAGTAGTAAGCCATAAGAAATTGGCCAGTCACAGTTAAGCGTGAGAAGAATAATCGACTGTGATTAATTTCTTACGATTTATTGATTAATGACTTACGATTCTATTGTAGAACAGGCCTTAAGCTGATACATTAGTCGTATCGCAGTATCGTAAGCGTTGCAACATAAATCAACATCAAGCTAACTTGGTTCTAATTGGACCACAATGTTTACGACGCTGTGACATGATTAGTGTAGAACCAGATTTAGAAGTTAGAAAGATATTTTTCATTTTTTCATTATCTCTTTGCACACTATTTTCTGTGCAAGTGTGATTAGGAAAAAAATACAAGTGTTATAAAACTACATTTTCGAAAAATTTTTATATTTTATCAACAAGTCTGTTTTTTATTACTGCATTTTGAATCGATGCAATAAGTTGAAGTAAAACAAACGTATATTGTGTTTCACTTATTGCACTGTGTACTAGTTCAGAAAGTGCAGCAATAAAAAAACAGACCTAATGCAAAAAATTATTGGCAAAAACGACGAATAAATTCGATTTTATTCGAAGCACTCGAAATATGCCTATTGCACAAGCTCTTCCAAAATTTACTGCCAGTAAAAATCTATAATTTACTTTACTTGCATTATAGATTTTCAGTATTTTCAGATTTTCTGGCAGTTAATTTTGGAACACAGCCATACTGGATACGATGAGCGATGAGCGATATCCAATGAGAGCTCTGTTTTATATTGTCATGTGAGAAAAAACAAAAGTTTCATTGGATAACGCTAATCGCTTATCACGTCCGGTGTGCAGTAGGCATAAATTTGGTAAAAGCGTCTGCTAATGCTTGCACTATTGCGCATACGCGAGGTCTGTCCAATTGTTAGCGTTCATCCATTTAGCGAAACGAAACGCAAAAAAACGATACGAACTTGGTTGAATTTACCTCAATTCACTTAAAGAGTATAATTGGTATGTTATTTTCCATAATAATTATACGTGATTTAATCGTACCATAATTTAACAAACGTGCTAAGAAAGTTTTTATGATAATAGTTTAAATTTGAAAGTGATAGATGTTCCAAAAATATATACTAGTCAAAATACAATGACTGGAAAGTATAGGTTATATTTCTGCATATGAATATATAACGGTCATGAAATAATAACTTACCATTTCGAAATCTATAAAACATTTTGATAAAGGAGATGATTGATGCATAATATCATTGTATAAGATACGCTGCAAATGAAAATTGTTAGCAAAGTTCATTACATTGATGGTTCATTTAATAATCTCTTTCAAAAGTGATTGAATTTTTTTAAGGACAGGTTTGTTACGTTTTGAAGTTGAAGATGCCAAAGTCAAAAGAATATGTCTCTGACAGTGATGATAGCAGTGAAGAGGTATTATTTTATTAATTGTTCAGCTTAGCCCTCCTCAATTCATTGAATCTATAATTTCATTAAGATTGAAAATGAGCTAAATTAAATAATTACCTTATATTCATATATTTTTATCTATTTTGGAAATATTTCATATTTATTATTTTCTATTTATAGGAAGTAAAATCAAAGAAGCAAAAAAGGGAAAGAGAGGATGATAACAAAGCAACGAAAGATGAGAAGAAACCGGCAAAGAAGGCTAGAACTGATGATGAAACTGTTTGGGATTTGGGCAACAATCGTCAAGTAAATGTAAGAAATTTCAAAGGCAAATATTATGTTGATATCCGGGAGATGTATTATGACAAGGAAGGTGATTTAAAACCTGGAAAAAAAGGTAATATTTTTATAAAAATTTTTTTAATAAACTTTACAGCTGATAATTTATAATCAACAAAAAAAATATAAAAAGATTTATTAAAACTTTCAGTAAAATATATTCGATAATATTTTAATATCTTTATAGGAATATGTTTATCCATGCAACAATGGCGAAAGTTCATGAATGTTGTGAAAGAAGTGGATGAAGTGGCTAAATCGAAGAGTTAAAACTTTAATTCTAATGAATTTCTAATGAATTCTAATGAATTCTAATGAATTAAAAAATGTGTTTTCTTATATTCACAATTTTTTTCAACGTTAAGATTTTGAAAATGTGTAACTACTATATACTTTTTTTTATATTGGATTAAAAGTATTTCTGTGGAGATTACATAAAATGTAAAAGTGTATTATTTGGAAATGTCTCTATTTAATAACATTATGTTTATCGTTTATTTATGATAGAAAAATAAAATATTTGATATTTATCGAAGAAAACTAATATTCTGAAAATTAATTTAATTTGTTAAGAAATTGTAAACTTTTTCAAGTCATAAATTATAATATATTATATAATATCATATGTTATTATGTATGTTTCCATTTTTGTAGCTATGAAATGTCTACATTGTACTATAAAAATATAATAGTGCCAAGTATCAGAATATTTGTTAAAAAATCATTTCTTTTTAAATTGTTCCTATATCAAACAAATTCATTTAATATTGTCAGTTATGGATACAGTCTAGTAAATTCTGTGTTATATATTCCTCATAATTATGCACGCACACGCACGCACACGCACGCACGCACGCACGCACGCACGCACACACACACACACACACACACACACACACACACACACGAATGGATTAAGGCTGTATAATATGTAAACCAAGTTCTCTTCTTGGCCGTGAATGCTGAAGTGT
>Ga0157363_1001343_pt1 | contig 20389 bp, 11 predicted proteins | sample AttsexASBM1_FD_111477 | JGI IMG/M metagenome (GOLD analysis project Ga0157363, IMG submission 111477) | Fungus gardens microbial communities from leaf cutter ant in Ribeirão Preto, State of São Paulo, Brazil - Atta sexdens ASBM1 | ecosystem: Host-associated > Fungi > Mycelium > Unclassified ... | reverse complement strand
TGGGTTGTCCGGAAAATTCGTGTCGATGTTGAAGGAAAATTGAAACGCAGAAAATTTTAGTATACATTTATTAAATTATATAGGTTAGTCGGCACGAACTTTCCGAACAACCCAATATATATACACACACACACACACACACACACACACATATATATATATATATATCGAAGAATTGTCAATATATCAGTTATCAATTCTTATCGATTACTTTGGATCGAAACCTTTGAATCGAAGCCTTTACCTTTACCTTCAAAGCGGTTACGTTTATTCGCGATGCATGCTCGATGGAACGCGGCGGGAATCATCGTTGCGAATCGACGGGAGCAAATTTTCCTTGTGGCGGTACCAAGCTGCGATTACGGTCGAGTTGCGTACGATCATGTAGAAAGAACGCATTAGGGCGAAGCGCGGTATTAGCAGAGAATTCAACCTGCAGACCGGACGGCGTTGCCGGCCGTCTAAACCGGACTATATCGTCCAGAACTAATTGCCTCAACGGATGTTCGATCGCTGCTGGAACCTCTTGTGCCAAATGGTTGTTCGCGAATGAAGCACCAGGGACGGAAAGAGGTCCACGAGTTAGAGATGAGACGAGACGTAAGGAGAGATCGGTGGCTCGCTTGCTCATCCGTGCAAACGACGATCCTATCATCTAACGGGGTCTTTAGCTTTAGAAGTTTCGTGATCGTGACGCGGTATGTCGTCGCCGATTGTCGCCGTTTTGTTGCCAACGTCGATCACAATCATGTGCTATGTATAGTCGGCTGAGAAAAATTTTATTCGATCATTCGTTTCGGTTTCGACGAAACAAGAGTCCTGATTTGTCGGTCTTTTTGTTTTTAATGGATAAGTGGCAAGATGACGGGGAAAAGATTCATTCGATGATCGTGCCGAAAGGAAACTCGTGTCGAGCCACTATCAAAGCGTGACTGAGACCCTTTCCACTCTTCGACATTGACCGATTCGCGATTGACCGATTTGCGAACGATCGAATTAAGTTCACCGTCCTATTCTTGCTTCAAAAAGATCCTATCCGATGTGATTTCGCGTTGTCATCGCCAAAAATCTTATGATTAACACTAAAGTTTTCTTATTCCAGTACATAAGGAGAAAAACGTTGACAACGAGACGTACGGAAGCGAGATGAAAGCAGGTTAAAAGCAGTAAAAAGAGTACTTTGTAGACGTCAAGCTGTCACATACAGGCATACTTGTGAGCTAGTAGTACATAAGGAGTTTTCTCGAGAAATTCGCCGTAAACGGTTGCCGGTGCGTAAGATGCTCAGGGAGCCTTTGCATATATGTGCCCTGTCTCGAATACCTTTTACTTTCTTCACTTCTAAAACGCACCTTAACGTCCCTTTACTCGTATCTCGCCGTATACTACTAGATTATCACATGTGCGTTCAAGCATTGATGGTTTTACGATGGTACAAAAGACGCAAGCGTAAAACGACGCATCGTCGGCTAACAGTACGATCGCGCTTCCCTTTGGACTTCGACGTACCATGCCTTTTGGCAATTATCCGGCATGACGATCGCGTAAAAGAAATATCACGCAAGCATTAAACGAAATCGCAAGACATTTACTTTTTATTTCATTCGTCAGATGTTTCGTTCGTCAGCGCGAGTTATATCGCCCCGGGCATCGCGGTTCACAATTGGGATACGAAGCCGTCTTTCAACCGAATCTGTTCCGGTCATATAGTTAGGTCTCTGTAAAAACTAGTATGAAGTACATCACGGTTAGATGGTCAATTTTTATCTCATATAAAGACTCCTTACCGCAGGCAGAAAGTATTAGAAGCAATGTACAACGGAAACATTTTAGAAACATTTATTATTTCATTAATTAACGTTATTCTAATTATACAATACTATTTATTTAAAATGTAATATAATAAATGATAATATGACTGTCAAATAAAAAAGGATTATTGTATAAATTATAAAATACAATCATAATATCGCGATAGTTGTCAGTCAGTAAATTGTTTTTAGGCATACACATATAATGACAACAGTCTTTTTTTTTTAAGACTTCATTTGAAACATTGGTCAGTTTGCAACGCAATTGTAATTTATACACGTCCGTTTTAGTTTCCTCATCTCGGAAGCAAATTACTTGGTATGTGTTATCCTTGACAGATGCGCTCGAAAAATATCAACGGAACAATACCGCTTCTCCATAGGTATAAGATCCTATTCTGCCGTTTAATTAATGCCCACAAGTCCAATGTCTGCGGACGTATAGTTTATATTAATTATACCTCGGAAGATTCAATTAGTGCGTTTCTCATTACACTTACTTATACCGGTATCCATTATTCATGAGGAACCACTGCGGTAGCACCGTCTGACAATACACGTGATCCTTATAATTCATCGTCAGAATATATAAATGTACACATAACTCATATATATATCAGTCTTCTATAAAACATGTGAAATATATGAAAATGAAACATTTACTTTGAACATAAGAAATAAAACACAAGAAAGAAGATAGAAAGGAGAAAAGAAAGGAAGAGAGAGAAAGATAAGAAGAATTTTCGTTAACTTTCTATTAAAATATTTAATCGCTTTTAATTTTTTATATTTCCAGATAATAATTTTTGCAATAATTTTTACTTCTTTCTTTTAACGTTTTGATATATTATATATTAAGTTATTATTTGGCATTTGAGTTATAAAACGTACCAATGATGAATTTACTGTAACGTAGTGCAATTTTTATTTCAAGATTTTATTAACGTTTTAAAGTTCTCCGAGGAAAATATACTCGCATACGTATATACCTATGTGCCGTAAAGGCATTCAACAGCAGCGGGAAAATAATGGGTCAAGAAATACTCGAAAGAGTGTAAGAGAAAGAGTGTACCTCAGGGCAACACCCAATATGTGGCTCCACTGGGTGCAGCCTCTCGTAGAAAAATCAACCGCACTGAAAGTGCGAAAGCTGTTTCGTACTCTGCAAAAATTTAAATAAGATTCGAACGAAAATCTCTGGATGCAATTTCAAAGATATTTGCCGAAAGGTATTTGCGATCAACCATTCGTATTATTTGATGAAAGAATCAATATTAGTTGATGAAACTCCATTGCACAATTTATAATTTTATCAATTTTATCAAATTGCATATTGTAGAATTTAAAATACATTTTATTCAATTGTTGTTCATTATGCCATGTGTAGGTTGGATTTTAACAATTTAATATATATATATTTTTTTTTTAAATAATTAGTGCACGGAAATTTCTAATATATGTACATACATTTGCAATTAAATACCAATGCGAAAATACTGATTCTATCGAAAATATTGGATATATTTCTGGAAAAATTGAAAACTCTGAAATATATTGTGAAAGATAATATTTGTGACAGATTGTTATACATGTTGGGAACGATTATTGCACAGTTCGATGCAAAATCCCCGATATTTTTATACGATATTGATTTGACGTTGGAGAATTTGTTTAAAATATACAGCAGAGTTAAACTTGCTGGGTTATATAGATCATGCATGGTGGATTATGAAAATATTCGATATTTGTATACATCAGCAAGCTAATGAAAGATAATCTTATTACTTTTCTACGAACAATTTTTCTTCGATTTTTTATGAATAAATTATTTTTTAATATATTTTAACATCTTTATTTTATTTATTTTTAAAATCTAACATTAACTTAACGTTTGATCAATCTTTTTATCGGAAATCAATTTATATAAAACTAAATAACGAAAATTATTTTATCACTTGTCATAATTAATCTTAATTCATATTTTAATAAGTATTTCCAAGTCCGTTAACACGAATGCGAAAATTCATGTTTAATATTTTCACTATTTCCATAATCTAGAGAAATTATCGAGCGTACAATCTCTTATACACGTTTAAAATCTTTAATCAATGGAATTATCTTATCCTTAATATCTTTTCATTATTAATGTATTAATTAATGGACTAGACAGGTGAAAAATTACGCGTACGGTTTACGAGGAACGTGTGATAAGCACATCGACCCGATTCTCACCGACGTGAGTACCGGACGACACCGTCTATTATGTCTCACGTTTTGTTTCGCTTATTTTCATCCGGTAGATCAAGGCAATTGGTACCGCGGGCATTGTACAGAAAATTATTGCAGTTCGCCCAAAGCGATCCTTACATTACACAAAATGTTCGTATAAGACTGATGTGAAACGGTCTTAACATACCTCGGATTATCCTATGAAAAGCCATAATTGTGCAAAACAACAAGAAAACGCGCGAGGGACCTCGAGGCTCATGTTCATATGGAAATCTAATTTTAATGATAACGGATCAAGAAAAGATTATCACACATTAATCTCGGTTTACTCGCTATTCTAAATATTATTGTCATTGGATTTTTCTTAACAGGGACGGCAACAGTCACTCTGTAAATGCATCTGTTAACGCAATGCTATTAATTTTAAACGCACAACAAAATTCTATCAATATTTAAAAACGCTTTTGCATGGGAATTATTCCTTTATGCCACCATGAAGTTGTAGAATGTTCGTAATTACGTCCACATAAATAAGGTAATCAAGTAGTCCGCGTTCCACTTTAACTTTCCACTCGTAGAAAAAAAAATCCATCTTAGAACACAGTTATCGGATGGAGTAGCCTCGGGAGTTTGTTAGCATCAGCGCGTATATAGTCGATAGTTCTACAGTCTTTAAGAAGATAAGATGATAACGATTCAATCTTACCTGGATTGCTGTCGGCATTAGAGCTGAATAGGACGCAAAGGCCCGTCTCGTAGTTGACCGCCTGGCAGGAGTCGTTTGCCTGACAGGTCTCGAGGCAGTCGGTGAGCATCAACGTGCCCGGTATGGACTCGAGCATGTTCGTAGGCGCGGTGTACACGTAGCCGGTTACGAGCTCGAAGCCAACCATCTCAGGATCGCACTCATCCGAACCCGCGGATGGTCCAGTGTAATCCGGACCGGAGAGACCGGACGGTACGGACGCGGACGACGGCGACAGATCGGTCGCGTGCGTCGATTCCGCGGCAACCGCCTGGCCGTACCTCGAGATGGTTTGCAACAGCAACAGTAACGTGACGAGATATCGACGATACGGTCTCGTCATTGTCGTATCTCGATTGAATGCTTAGAATACAGTAACGTCGTGGTCGCGTGTAATCTGCAACAGAAAAAAAGAACGGGGATTTAATATAACATTTTTGATCGTGAAAAGTGTAAGTTTTTTTAGATAAATATCTTTGATTGTTGCTATCGAGCAAAAAAAATTCTCTATTCTAGAAAGCATGATATTGAGACAATTTGAAAGAAAATTATTAGTCTATTGAGAAAATAGAAATGGGAAAAAATTTATTTTCTTTTTCTTTCTTTTTATAGAAAATTGTAATCTTCATTTTTAATTTCAGAAATATAAACAGAAATCCAATAAGTCTGTACACTTTCTTACTTTTCCGGAATAATGCTACGAAATATGAAATGTCGTGTAACTTTCATCGTGAAAATTTCTTTTAATATTTATCTTCTTCATTATGGAAATTATTATAAAAATTTTAGAAGAAAAGTTGAAAATGGAAGAAAAATTAAAGCATATGAACATGATGAAGGTTACTTGAGAGTCTCGTGGAATTTTATATTTAATGACAATAGTAACGATACTACTTTTCAAAGCTGAGTGTAAAATAAAAAGATCGCGTAGAATTAAACGTCTTAAACGTTTTCCTGAACCGTTTTTCTTCGTTATGAGACTATTTTCTCTGCTTAAGCGAATACTTTACCATTCTGACGGACTGAATAAAGGGGAATTAACGGAAGCAGGGATTAACGGGATGGAATGTATCGCCGTTGGTCAAGTGTCGCGCTGTTCTTATAAACGAACGGGAACAGGAATAGTAAATTGGAAAATAAGATTTGCTTACATATTAATAATGCAAGATGAAGTAAGAATATTTGTAACGATGCTAATTTTGCGAATGATCAGCAATGCTTTGAAACGAGTTTCAGTTAATATGGCATTAAAATAGGCTATGATGATAACTAACAGTAGTTTTGAATGAACAAGATTCTTACACTAAAAGATTTTATGTATATAAAAATTAATGTAGTATCTTAATAATTTTACACAAATTTAATCGTAATACACATTAACGTCAATTTATAAATTAAAGACGCACACATATATGCTACAATTACTAAATTTAAAATGCTTCCAAGTTATAAGACAAGAATGAATATGCAATTTATAATTTAATATTTATAACGGATCTGCATTTATCAACATATAGCACTATTATGACAGATTGTGTATGTATAACGCTTGGGCGACAGAAATAAATTGAAATAACAATTAGAATATTAAAAACGCATAACAGAGCAATAAAAATTGAGAATCGTTCATATTTCCGTTACACCGTTGCATACATTGCGCAATAAATAACAAACAGCGCGGTGTGCATATGCGGGAATTTAAATCGCCGGATACTTTTGTGGACCACTATGACCCCATGGAATCGCGATCCAATGGCAATCTGGACAAACTCTGACAGTTTCGTTCCGCCGAAAATAACGAAAAATATACCGCCGTTCGAAATGTGCAGCTTGCGCGTTTCTACGCATACTGCACATCGAAAACACATCGATGCACTATTGGTGTACCTTCGGTACATAGACGAATTCCAGGAAATGTACCTGGTCGAACGCTCGAGAGAACAGCAGCAGCAGCAGCAGCAGCAGTAGCAGCAGCAGCAGCAGCAACAGCAACAGCAGCCGATGCTATCAACGTCGAAATTTGGTGGGACGCGAATTGCTCGCGATTTGCCACTGGCACGATATTGCACGTTGCAATTTGGCGGCGCAATTTATCCCGCACTCCTACGCCGCGCGAAGACGAATTCCACGACACCTTTCTCACGGGATCATCGGTAAGCGCGCGAGCTCTCTCGAGAAAGGCCGTTAGTGCACAATGTTGAAACAGTACACACAAATGTGGGCCAAGCCTATATATAGTCCGCGAAAGAGGGAGAGACACAGGGAAAAATCCAAAGAGAAATTCAAAAGGGAAAAGAAACTCGATTACTTTTGTTTGTCACGCATGGCGTAAACCACACCACGAAATCACAGACGTAGCACGCTGATTTGCAATACGAGAGCCTCGCGACCGCCGCGGCCACTCAGAGGATATAACTATGTCGGCCGACTGGCTCTTAGGCACTGTGTACACCTGGCAATGTGGCTCTTCCACGAGCGACCGAAGACGTCTGCCGGAGGGGACCGAGACCGCTGCCGTCTAAGGAGGACAGAACGGTACGCACAATTCGATCGCCGGTACAACACCATTGAAAACATCACTGGTCTCCTACCTCTTTCTCTTTCTCTTGATCGGCTTCGCGTCTCCCCGCCTAAATTCTCCGCGCGCTTCTACCTTTCCTGTTTTACCTTTTCTGTTCTTTTTTTTTCTTTTTTTCTTTACATTTCTAAGATGGGATCGGTGAAGTCACGCCACTTTAGACGCCGAAAATAGCCAGCTCGCGGTTGTCAATGCGGATTTAGCGGATCCTGAACCCACTTGTCACCCACCTACACTTTAACATCTTCCATGAGCGCGCGTTCAATAGGTTTATTTTCGCACGATGACACATTATGTTCTTATTGGATTAAGCCAAAGCTGGGTGAGCCGTAATACTTTACGTGTTAAGTTATATACTGACAAGGATTTACTAGCTCCTTGACGTCCTCTTATCCTCTTTTAGAATAGCCTTCATTGTCAATTATTCGAAAGATTCTCTTTTTTTTATACATTGACAAACAAGACACCACGAGAGAAGGGAAGCATATTGTTCGCCTGTTATTTTTTAACTATGATAAAGATTTTGTAGAACGCGGAAGATAAGTACGATATTCCCAGTACTTCGAATTCTCTCCCAGCTCTTTCGCAAGCAACATAACGGATTGATCGCCTCGAGGGAACGCTGCCGAATCGGCCGCAAAGTTAATTCATTTCGCAATTGCTTCCGCTGTCAGTGGCGTGAGAGCGGTATCATTTTGCAGCCTCGTGAGCGTGTGACGTCGACCGATTCGGACAATCGCGAATGCATCCGGCCGCAAAATCACCATTGCACGTGTGCGCAACGACACCGCGCGTGTACCGATATAAGAATATGATATTGGATGGTTATGTTTAATTGGTGAGAGTATGAATGTGAGTAGCACGTATCGCGCAATAGATACGTAATAGCGAGCGAGAGCATTTCATGCCGGCACGCGTAGTGAACCATCGACCAGCGAAGGTAATTCCCTCGATGCGAGAAACTAGATGGAGTAAACGGACGCGGGGCACTCTCTGTCATTACTCGGTACTTGTTGCGATCATAGAAGACGTGGAATAAGCTGATGATGCGTGTTTGGTAAATAGTAATTATGTCGCGAGAGAAGAGAGAAAGAAAGAGAGAGCGGACGCATACTAAGACTCGAGAAATGGGAGTTGCACTATGCCGTGCGGTAAACAGAACGAATGAACAGGGCGTAGAAACGGGAGTGATGGAGAGCGAGGGAAAAGAAGGGACTTCAAAGAGAGCAAAATTGAATGCTCACGTGTGAACAACGCGACCCGGCCGGGCATCGGTGTCTCCGCGGAAACACTCGGGCGAACGATCTGCACTCAGAAAGCTTCCAGCGCGAGATGCACAGGGAAAAAGGTGGAAAGAAGGAGTGAAAGAAAGAAGAGAACGACAGAGAGGAAGAGGGAAAGAACAGTCGAGAGAGGGGCAGCGCTCGGTACCAGGTGCCTGTACCATCGCGTCACCATGGCGGAATAACGGTTTCTGGATGTCCCATCGGGTTCAATCGCAAACAGCTATCTCGTACTGCGGAATTTTGCAGAGAAATGATCGCTTCGCTGACGTCGCGACCATCGATTTATAGCTACTTATCCATTCGCCCTTGAGCATCAATCGATCCAACGATGCCGGCCCCTCTTGTTCTGTTCCTGCATAATTCGGTGTCTGGCCCATGTCCTTTTAATAAAGAGGACAGCAGGATAATCTTACATCGCCGTCTGTCCCATTTTGCGAATAGCAATTTGAAATTTTATACTCGAGAGATTATAAACTGTCAGACAGTGACCGAACGAGATTCTGGTTTCCCGTAGAATCTAAGGAAATGATAGATCATCGACGCTGTCGAATAGTCGAGCTTATAGTAGAGCTCGCCGTAAAATCTTTCGTACCGGACGCACCAGTAACCACATATAAATGGTCTGGATATTATTAACGTGCGTGTTAAGTTATTACTAATAAAGATACCGTAGCATTGGCGGCGGTGTGCGCAAAAAGAACGATCACACGATGCGATAAGATAATTACTACAGCAATCGGTGGCAATAGCATCAACGCCGTGCGGTTATTGCACACTGGTAATGCCAATGTCAGGTATATGCGTGTGTATAGTGTTAGTTACATTAACTTGTATCAACCATCCGGATGAACCGAAGCGATTCTTATGAAAATTGAACGGATAACCAGTACCTATACTTGTCGAGTATGTTGCGCCTGGCGTTGCTGAAACGTCGATCGATTACTTCGCCCCTTGCGATCAATCGCTTCGTTTTCTCTCATCTATCTACCGGACGGCGTCGTGAGAACTTAGTCGATCGGTCAATTAGAATATGCTTTTCCAACTGGCTGCCAAATGTGCTACGAGGTTACGACGCGGTGACTCATGACCGTGAGTGACTCGCGTAACATTAACGGACACGCGACTTATCACATAACGGCGTAAGACCGTTCTCGATACCCATTCTCGGTCAAGCGGATTCGCAAAGTTATGCAGAAGGTTACAGGAGTGCGGCTTTCGTGAACGTATGCGCCACGTCGTCGTGAATACCCTGGTACGTTCGGTCGCGATGTACGAGCCCCTTAGATTTATGGATGGTACCCGCATCGTTAAGAAAGTTGCTGAGTGATTTAATTCGTGCCACTTTATCGCATGAGATTCTCTTCTCTCGAGTGTTAAATTTCTAATGTTGGTGTCTCACGGTTAGAGAAACGCCAATTTCTTTTTTTATATGAAATAACGTTCCATTAAAACTGAAATTTCCACTTGTCTCCCGAGTCGTCTCCCCGATTTCGTTTCTGTGTACCCAGCACTTCGGTTAGATTAAATTACTGGAATGCGTTCCGCCTATCATTCGATAACATCTCACCGATCGATATGCTCTCGCACAGCGGCTTAATTCACGCCTCCCACGGATATACGGAATGGCGGTGTCGATTAACGATTCCGCTCGAAAATTCACTGGCAATCTCTAAATCTCGTTTCCAACACTCGCAGAGACGCGACGCATACCAGACGAATGGATAATGTCTTTCTTCGGCGAGGTCGTCCCAAGAGGAGGAAGGATCGTTACATAATTATTCGATGCTCGACGTCGAGACATGTGCGGACTCTCCATGCATCAACGACATCGCTTTAAAAGCGATACGGCAAGCCTTAGACAGGCTGGTTGGCATTGTACCACCGGTTTGCAACCGGCCTCGAATGATCGTCGATCGCAACGGCAGCGCTGTGTGTGAGTCCCGTGGAATCGAGCCGGGGAAGCCTCCGTTAATGGTACGTTTCGTGCGGGTTCGACGCGCTATGCGTCGACCAGGAAAATGCGAGGAGTTGGATAACCAGGAAACTGGTTTATGCGTGGCTGCGCTCTGTGCAGCTCGCTCTAAGTGGGTACCCACTACCATCCATAACATCGCGCGCGCACACCAACAAACACCGTCAGCGAAAGAGAGATGGAGGAGTACGAATAGAATGGAACGGAGCTGGATGGAGAATTAGATAGAACACGAGAAAGCGGACGAGAGGGAGCGAGGAGAGGAAAACGAAGCTGAACGGTGAAACGGGTGAGAGAGCTGCCACGGCGTGCTGCTCGCGTAGCTACAAGCACGAATGCTCGGAAGGCAGTGGAAAGATGAAACGAGAGAAAAGCAAATCGCGAGAAAGACCCCATGGCTATGGAACTTCGCGGACGAGCGACTTAAGGACGACACGTCTCTATCTCCCACTCTCTCTTTCTCTCTTTTCTCTCGTGGCTATCTTCCCGTTTATCTCCATACCGAGACTACGTCTCTGATCCTAGAATGGCCGTCGTTCTGATGAATCTGTCGACGAAGTAAGGTCAGAGACTGGGCGATTTCGGAGAATCGGGGGTGAGAGCCCTACGACACCGTGGTAACGCGAGGTAATTAAACTTTGGTCGCATTATACGAATATCTCGCTCTATTCCGTACCTTAACTTGCTCTCGCTCGAATGTGCGAGGGTTTCAGCGAAGTGTCGCCGAGAGATTGATGATGGCCCAACGTGGTACCTTCTCCATTCTCCTTCCCTCGTCTTTCCTCTTCTCCCTTTTCGCTCCTCGATTCACCTCTAGTTGCCTCTAGGCCTCTATCGTCGTGTTGCGCATGGTTTCCACGACGTGCCGTGCCTTTTCTGGTTCTGTTCTCTCTTGGTGGCTTTTATCGCAACGGCACAAGGAAGGTGGCGTGTTGCGACTCGTGCGTTCAATCGCGATAAAAGATCTTGTCACGAGGCTGGGAGCGGCATTACGATCCGCGAGTTTGTATATCGCGCTCGTTCGTTGCGTGAAGCAGTTTATTTGCATAGAGGCTAACGCGCCGAGGGTGGTAGCTCTTCATACCATCTTATTTTTCTCTCTTTCTCCTATTCCTATTTCTCTCTTTTTTCTCTTGGGGGATGTGGGTTGGTTGGTTGGCTCGGTAACATCAGTTTCAATCCAGTATTTGCGTATCTATCCTTTGGGCGCAAGCGTATACGAGGGGCCTCTTCACGCTACACGCAGAATATGTACATTTGTGTAGCGCGTATTTCTTTCATAAGTAGTTTTCACGTTATCGAATCCTTCATTCAAATGACGGGCTTATCCGTTACAGAAGCTGAGTTTGAGAGAAGTGAACGCGCATCGCGGAAATAGTATCATTGAATTTTTTTTATTTTATGAGTTTGTCGAATCCCGTGAGTGACGCTGAGAATAAAATCGATCTGATATACATACACTCGTCTCTAGTACCGAACAAACATGAATAAAACGGAAATGCGTCGAAGCATTCGCGGAGACTTGGAGAGAACCCCAGTATCTTTTATCCTCTATTAAATAGTATGTACGTCTTATGAAACGGGGAGTGGAAATATGCCGCTGCTAGACAGACCGCGCTCGCGCAAGGTCGTGGGACACCTGCGAGCTTACCGGTGAATCGGCGGTTACGCACGCATAATAGAACTACCGCTCTCTGATTGTCATTACCGTTGCTTTCCGTGCTCATCACCTTCGCAGTTGTATATACACGCGGTTGCGCAAGTTTACTGCACCCGGCGGTTTGCGGCGGTGAGGAAAACGTTGATTGAAGATAAATCGCCGAGAAATGTAGTTTGACGCGATCCCCCGTACGATCCGCTGCCTTCAGTTTTAGCCGACGTGACATAACATAATATTTCTTACGTGCCTGGCTTACGTATCAAAACGGTTGTTGTGCCCCATCGCAGTCGCGTTATTCACTGTCGCAATGAAAAGCTAATTAACGATGTTTGTGAATAAAACAGATTCGTATTGCTACTAGAAGCGGGGGAAGAGGCGGAACCACCGGTAGTAATTAACTCACCCGATGTTACGATCGATAGCCACGACGAAAGCTGTTAAATTGTCGGGCGTAAATCTTAACGACGACGACCGCAACGACAACTACTTTCTCAATCGTGCAGAACATAAGTTCAGAACTACGCTCGATTTACCAAACCGTTCGTTCCGTTCGTATCTTAGCATTGGTTGACTGACTCTTCTAAGGGAATCGATCCCTTAACGCCTATGACGCTTCGAGACTCTCATCGAGGACCTCTTTTGAAAGCTTTTCTACGACTCGTGCCCTCAGGATAAGCAGTAACGGTTGCAGTGGCAAGGAAACGCTGTCTTTCTCATGATCATTATCGGTGAATGCTGCGTAACGTTTAAAGAAGGCAAGGTTTATCGGAAATCACTGTCGACACTTCGCCGATAATTAACGCTTTACCAGCGCGCTACCTAGTTTCAAACTTTCGTAGTCGGAAACCGTATTGCAGTTCCGTATTCGAAAGATTAAACGGATTACTGTACCGATCATTATATATCCAAGTAGCGATGTGAAATATCAATTTGATGCAATGTGTCGTTATCGAACTTTATATTTATCATTCATGAAATAATTCACACTCAGAACAACACGTTAATCCGACGATTTTAAAAATTGACATAATTGTGATAATTAATATATTAAATATTTTATTATCCATTTAGTAGCTAACCAAGATTATTTCATTATCTTTCGGTTTTTATAAATTAATTAGCGATTATCTTTTTTAAAACAGTTATTTTAAATAAAAACTATTAAACATTGTCTCACATATATACTCTCAGAATATGTAATACTTTGCTGCTTACAGAAATTACATTGAATAGAACAATCATTTATGTATTAGATAACCATATAGCTATTGGACATGTAATTTATTACAGCCCTATATAATGCATTAACCAACATGTTCAATCTGTTTATGTAATATATGTTATATGAAGCAAGATATATCCTGCCTCTCAAATTTATTAACAATGAGTTAACATCAATATCTCCATAATATCTATGATACTAATGTTTGTTATAGGTTAGATTAGGTTAGGTAATATAATTTGACGAGATAATATTTAGTAGTTCCTCAAAATTTATAATTTATTTCTTTTACAATTCCAGAAGTAGTATTTATTTTAATATTAACATGACACAGCATTTATATATTTTATCTACAGAAATCTATTTAAATTCTATGAAATATATGCGAAGAAATATCGCACTAGGAAGAATTATTAAATTAGTTTATTTATAATTTTCCCTTTTTTCTTGTATTTTTTCTTATATCACTTCTTTTTCGATTTGTATTGACAATTTTCGACAAATACAAATGAAATTTTTCTCTCCAGTAATACTCTTCTGCCAAACTAACTTGCCGAGTCTCGCACTCTGTTCTTGTCGACGCATTGCGAGGGAGTAAGTCGTCGAGAGCAGACTTTCGCGATTTAAGCAGCTCCGTAAAATTTCGCGTTTACCAGATGCTCGAACGACATCACGCGGAAATAAAATCGACATTATTATTTGTTTGCGCGTCAAAATTGTGTATGCAAATTTTCTTTACTTCGTGGAGACTTTTACAAGCTTAACTCAGTTTAAATATGTTAGATGAAAAAATCAAATCTATCTTTTAGTATTTTTCTTACTAGTTTCCGACATAAAATTATTATTGATACTGAAATTATTATTTGCAACTTTATTACTTGATTCGTTTACTTATTTGTGTCTTATTTAAAATATCATGTCGCTAATCTGGTTTAATTACAGGTAATATTATACACACACACACATATGTATAAAATATTACCCTATATATATAAAATATAATGATAAATAATATAAAATTATATAGATATAGTTTAATTATAGATAACTATAATTTAATTAGATCCAAGAATAAAAAATATATTGATTTTCTCTCTTAATAGGAAATTCTGCGGAATACGTTTCCACTGTATTAAATTGTCAAAACCGTAATATTCAATATTTAAATCACGAATACGTTGAAATATGTCTTTATATCTCCTAATACCAACAGCACGTAAAATACTGTACAGTCGCATAATATACCGCTACTTTAAACATTTTAATAATAATTCCTACATTTAGTTTTACTAATCGAGCGCACGTCAAGCGCAACTAGTTACATATATTGCGTAACGTCTGACTTCATATACACTCCCACATCCGGATAGCTTTGAGGCAATCACATATCAAACAACATCCTGATTATCCGTTCTAAAGTAAGCTAATATTTACCACTTAAACGCACGCAGATTATTAATGCCGTCATAAAACGCTTCACCGTTACCTCACACTTCTACGAACGTTACCCATTTACCCTTCGAGGCAAGGTCGTTGGACCCGCAGAAATAATCCATCGCGAAATCGTATTTCTGTAAACGTGTTACAGCTCTCGCGGGTGGCAGTGCAGCGTGCAAGTGCCTCCACTTTCCCCCTCCTCCTCCTCCTCCTCCATCATCGTTCATAATAATAAATTATTTTCCCATATGCGTGCGTCGGTAACGTACGGGCTACGCGGTAGCTAGCGGCCACTGTCCGCAATGATTTATAACAATTCCAGCTACGGGTCTCATTCAGCTAGCGCGCCGCTGCCTTTCTTCCGTCTTGGTCAAGGTGATCCTCGAGAGTTCCACCTCGCACCGCTACTTCCACCACACGGCCGATTGCCATGATATTATACGGTATTACTTTCATCTCCTCGTTTTCCACGGTGCCCAAGAGTTGATACGCTGATGCTTCTACTTTAATGAAATCCTTGAACTTCCCAACGACCATTTCTCATTCTCGTATCAACGGCTAAATTCCCCTTCTCTCCGATAAGCGCAATATCAAGACGTAATGCGCGACTTGCTCTTCTTATCAATAATGATAATTGTGTCTCCCGTGAGAAATCCATGTCGCTCCTTCTCGAGCACGATTTGCAATATCTAAATGCCAGAGTTTTGTGATAATGAGACTTATTTTTATTACGTCTATTAAATGATAAGGAATACTTTACGATTGTGATCTGGAGACGTGAAACAGAGTCAATGATCTGCTGGATACTTGTGATGACATTACAAAATTCGATTGGTATATCTTGGGTGCGTTTTTATCGTCTCGATATCAAGGGTGCGCATACATCCGTTATCGCAATCGATGTTTTATGAGCGATAGTGAAAGAGTTAACGCTCATCATAGCGTGTCGACGTGCGTTCTCGTATATAACTGGTAAAATGGTTATCAATGTGTCCTCCGCAGTAGATTTATCTCACTCATTAACCTTCCCTTTTTCTTCCTATTTATTATCGAGAAATAGAAGGAAGGACGCATAAAGAGAAGTGAAACGATGGTCTCTAGACGGATTTCGCAGCGACTGGCATCGTGATTCACGGATGGTGATTAAGGGTTGACGATCGATCGTCGATCATCGTCGTTGCTTCATCGATTCTACCGGCATGCGGACGCGATTAGTTCTATCATACGATCGCGCAGGGTTAAGCGTTTCCCAGGGGTGTGCGAGATGCGTCTTCGTTTGGCATATTCCCCTCTTTCTCTCTTTCTGCTCGTCGTTTTCTTCTTCGTTAAGGAACAAGAAGGCACACCGTGTGTCGTTACCCGGGCCATAACGATCGGTCAACGAGGTACAAGCGGAGATTAGTCATCCTTGGATACTTAGTAGCGGCCTTGTATATACACACACGTGCGCGTGTATGTACATACGTATGTCTGTATATCCTTCATTAGCGCTGGTCGCGCGGTAAGACCGGCTAATTACGCGGACACATAAGGCCATGGCGTTACGCACAATATATTCACGGTAGTTAATCGACCGCGCATCGTCGGTGCATCCCGAGATTTTCACCGGGCAAAAACGGACGAGGCGCCATTATAACGACGCGCGCGAACTCCGACCGCGAGATCGATGGTTCACCGTTTCGTTCTCCGCGCGCGCACCGCGAATATACTCGACCGGAAGAGTTTGAGATGCAAGATTGATTCGATGACATTATGATCTCGAGTCCGGGACGTAATAATCGTAAAATTCCGTGCTCTCCTTTCGCTCGACTCGCTCGGACGGTTGTTCTTTTTGCCGGCGTTAAATTTAATTTTGCGGAATGGCATGCGTGAGCAATATCATAGTTTTTGCTTTTATATATAAACATTTTAAAAGATGATATCCCTGCGAGCTACTTTTAAGTATGTGAAATGTATCGAGATGCCCGCAGATGTTAGTGTTAGTCCTTTAATATCATCTTTTTATCGTATTCCCGGACTCAAGTAAACGATATAATTGGCTCTAAGAAAAAATCGAGTATAGGAGCGTAATGTTAACACTAACAACGTGTTCTGAATACACATCTAGAAACGAACAAAACCGTAATATCGGATCGACTCTACTATCTATTCATTTCGAACAGCTGCAGCTTTATCCCAGATGTTTTTCTTTCCGGATTCCGCATATTGCTGTTACAATTTTTCTTCTATATTACACAATTAAATTACTTTAAAAAATTATCAAAATTTGTTTTACTTTAAAATGTATCTTGCAGCTTAATATTCATAATTTCGAAAATAAAGCATTAACTAAACAAAATCTTAATCTAAAGATTAATGTTGAAATTACAATTAATGTTGAAAAATATATTATCATAAAAGTATAAGAAAATGTAATCATAATCTCGACTAAGAATATAAGGTTATGTCAATTTTATATCATCTATCAATCATCGCGGAAGTTACTTCTCGGTCAAAAAATACACGAAAGTAAGTAATACTGTTTTGCGTGAAAGTAAACGCGCCGGTACAATCAGTAATCTGTCATCACGGTAGGCATCATAAAAGTTCCGAGAATGATATATTACTAACTTAACAGCAATGGAAATTACTCACGCTGCCAATCGTACTCGCAGAACCGACACGCGTGAGCGTGTGAACGCCCGGCGCTGCGACGAGCGAAATTACGAGGTGTTGTTAGCCGATGCTCTTGTGGCGCCCAGTGAGAAAATATAATGTCCGCTATGAGAAACTCGCAAGTATCTGTTCCTATTACCTGTAGCAGAGTAGTCGAACAACTATTCAACTTCGTGTTACTTCCACACAGACACAACCTAAACGATCGCGTATGCATATCTAGTTAAATTATCATTTCATTGCCGCTGTCGACTTTTATTGCATTGCGGAAATTATTAAATTAACGATCGAGATTCTGTCCTCCCGTGACGTCTCGAAGATAATTCCGGTGGTTTCCATACGTCATCCGCAGAAACCCAACATGGCCGCCTCTCAAGCTTCATGGCGCTTTCGAAATCTTGTTAAGCGGTAACGGCGATTTAATTATAAGCGAGCGCGATGCCAATTGCACGATGCCTTTAGCTTCACTTTATAGGTAGATATTCGAGTGGTATACGAATAGATGCGGGCGTGCAGATTAGTCCCTTTTGATCAACGGTTCTCAGACGTATAAATTAGTGAGGCTATACAAGACACGTGATACATCATTCTTGCTTGTATGAGCGCTATTTAGATTGATGCGGTGCCAGTACTTAGCATTCTGATCGAATTATTCTCCAATTTCGAACAAAGTCAATGCGAACTTGTCGAACGCAATAATATTCGAATATCTTTCAAAATTTGTGTTCACTACTTTATAAGATATCACCATATTCTATACGAAAAAAAACGATAAATATCTGAAAATTTTAGATACTAATACAGATCGAAAAATAATTTTATTGATCAAAATAATCATGCACGTTTCAACTGATTGCTAGAATATAAAAATTTTTGCAGCATTGCTTAAGTTTTCTATATATATATATAAAATATCATATAACGCGTGAAAATGTGCAATATATTTTTTGCTAAAAGAAAATACTTGATAAAATGATAAAACTAGTCTACGCAGTATGCAGACGTGAAAACTTGTGATGTTCTTGAATAGAATGCAAATCCTATCAAGCACATCTTTTTTTTATTGAAATCATCTTGATCACTGCACAGAAAGAATAATTTTACTGAAATATCTAAAAATTTAAGTAGATAGATTTAAAAATGATTTTATTGGATCATCAAAATAATTATGTTCGTTCAGAAAATGTAAAAATCAGCAAATGTAGTAAATGTAATAAAAATCTTAATATTTTAGCAACAGCTTGAGCAGTTTATATATTTTTTACAATTATTTTGAATCCAATAAAATTATTTTCAGATCTATATTTACCTAAATTTTTAGATACTTTAATAAAATTGTTTTTTCCATGCAGTGATTAAGACGATTTCGATCATAAAAAGACTCCGTTTTCTCCAGATAAACTTAATAGCATTCACACTTTTTTCAAAAACATCACGGGTATTCACGTCTGTCTACATACCGTGTAGACTAGTTTTACCATTTTATCACGCAGTTTCTTTTCTAGCAGGAAGTAGGTAGATTACACATTTTCTCACGCGTTATATAACATTTATTTCTATACATATTATGTATGTTATTTGTTGTTAATTTCAACGCATGTAATCTGCCTGATATCAACGCCTGATATCTGCCTAAAACATCATTCCGACGTTTTATGCTCATTTCTCTCGATTCGCATCGGGGGGATTAATCAGGCCATGTATCTCATTAGTGCAGCAAGATTATCCGGAATAGCGATCGTTCGATCACGCTGGCTTCGACGTCGCCGTGCTATAATTTCTTGTTCGGTCTACCGAGGCTGCTGGATTTTCTTGCCATAGATGACCGAAACGAGCTTTATCGGACTCGCATCGGTAGTCGCGTTTATCGCGCGCGCCTAATGGCGTCACGGATTTCCACCAACGAGTCGGCGTTACGATTTATCGCGGTGACAGTTTTCCATAGACCTTCATCCACCGCGAGATACAGCAATACGAAATCGATCTCGGTTTATTGCTCGTGCTGCTCGTTATTCTATCACTTAGGCAAATCTCGATATCAATGCGATCGAGATGACAGTAGAAAAGGATAAGGCACGTTTTGCATAAACGCAGTTCATAGGTCGCGAATATTTATATTACGTAAAATTTCATTTATGATTAAAAAATATAGAACGAAGATATAATGCTGCGAAATGCAAATTAAAAATAGAGAATATAATTAAATAAGACTGAATATACATGGAATATATAATAACATATGATAAAATTATTGCAAATGTGGAAAATAATTATCACGTAGATAAACATGAATCAATACTAAAATAGATTAAATCATTAAATTAACCGTAGAAATGCTAAAAGACATCTGTTGAAAACTTGCTACGAAAAAGCAATAATCAACGCGATTTGGTTATATGATAGATGAAAGGAAATATGGATAGTGCAGAAGGAACATACAAGAAACACGGACATACGCAAAGAGCGATTACTATCTTCTAATAGCCCATTCTTACTTATATGGTATTGTTTCTCTGCGCACACTTCATTCCCTCCATTCTATTCTATTCTACCCTATCTTTTTTTCCTTCTGTATATATCATCGTATGTTCTTGCAAGTACATTTCTAAATTTGGAATTCATATAATTCATCAAAGATTAATTACTTCACATTATCTCTCTCGTTGCAAAATTACTTGAATATTAATGTATATGATATCATTTAAAAAACGATTAAAATTCCTTGTTTTTATTTTAATATTTTTTATATTATGTATCGAATTGTTTTATCTGTTATCTGTTGTCTATGAAACTG
>Ga0157363_1001342_pt1 | contig 20399 bp, 17 predicted proteins | sample AttsexASBM1_FD_111477 | JGI IMG/M metagenome (GOLD analysis project Ga0157363, IMG submission 111477) | Fungus gardens microbial communities from leaf cutter ant in Ribeirão Preto, State of São Paulo, Brazil - Atta sexdens ASBM1 | ecosystem: Host-associated > Fungi > Mycelium > Unclassified ... | reverse complement strand
TTTTATTATTAGAAGTTTTTTACAATAACCATTACTTAAACTTGAAGTCTTAAGCAAGCCGTCTTAAGCAAGTCTTAAGAAATTAACCAATCATAGTTGAATATGAGAAGAATAATTGATTATGATTAGGCAATTTCTTGATTTAGATTGGGTTGTTCCACTTTTCAATAAAGCTCACTGTCTTACTCTCTTATGCTCTTATTCTTTTATTCTTTATCCAATAAATAAATTATCACATAGTTTATCTGAAGATGGAACAACCTTTAAGAGCTTGAATAATTGTTTATTGTGGAAAATCTCTTTGTCATAGTTAATTAACTGTTATTGCGTTCACAATCATTAACAATATCTAAATTAAAAATTATATTATGTCCTCTGGACATAATTATTGCTCTCTTTTTATTCTTTGTTCTTAGAGTCGATTCCTCTAAGTGTCTTGCATTGTGATATCTTTTATAATTTTTTCTCAGTTAAAAATTAATATTGATTAAATATCAGAAATTATAATGAAAAATTGCACGAGCTTCAGACACTTATGACATCATAATATTCAATTATGTAATATTTACAATAAAAAAATGTTTTTATAGATTAGCTGAAGTCGGCAAATTAGAAACACCAAAGTTACAGGGAAAGTATGAGACAGGTCAATTGATTTTACACAGAGTCTTTGGTTACCGAGGTGTCATTCTATTTCCATGGTTGGCAAGAGTATATGACAGAGATATATCTAATAAGAAGGATGAGTATGTTATTTATAGTTATATGGATAAATATATCTGTTTGTATATAAATATTGTGCACTGATAATTTGTACATTTAATTACAGAAAGGATAACAGCAATTTTAATAGTGTCGGCGAGAAAGAAGTAAAAGGCAGAACACATACATTTTATCAAGTTTTAATTGATCAACGTGATTGTCCTTATATAGTAAGCAACATTCAGAAACTATAGATCTATTTTTTATTTTTGCACTAGACTGCACTTTCTTTCTCGTTGTTGCCAAGTAATATCATTCATATATTTATTTCACTGTAAATTCTAAAAGTGTACACTAAATTTAGTTATAGAAAATAGATCCTATCTGTTTTCAGATTGAATGCTCGTAAAATGAAATAAATATATGTTTGAAGAATTTCACAAAAGTGAGAAAAAAAATGTTATTGCATTCTAACACTGATATAAAGAATTGTATAATATTATACTGTGATTAACATGTGTCTAATATATATACATATATATATATATATATATATATATATATTTTTTTTTTGCAGCGTGCTCAAACAGAGGCAGTTACTTTTTTGGGCAATCATGAGAGCAGTCGCAGCTTGTACGCAATTCCTGGATTAGATTATGTCGCTCACGAGGATGTACTGCCATATACCACAAATGAGAAAGCGGCGCTGCAGCATGAACTGTTCGATAAATTTTTGACTTATCATCCAGACAAGGAGCCATGCTTTATGGCGCAGGAGACCCTTCGCACGTGGCAGAAAAAGAATCATCCGTGGCTTGAGTTGTCAGATGTACATAAGGAAACAACCGAGAATATTCGCATTACCGTTATACCGTTCTACATGGGTTGCAGAGAGAGTCAAACTACTTCTGTATATTGGGTGAGTTGATATAACAAAGTCAGATGTCTTATTCCATTAGAAAAGAGAATTGAGTTAAACGTTAATTCTTCGTTACATCTTCTGGTTTATAGTGGCGTTATTGTATCCGACTAGAAAACTTGGGTGAGTTGAGCGTGCAATTGCGTGAAAGGCATTGGAGAATATTTAGCTTGTCAGGTACATTGGAAACTGTTAGAGGAAGAGGTGTAGTGGGTCAGGAACCTGTGCTATCGAAAGCTTTACCTGCTTTTCAATATAGCAGTCATGTGAGTTTGCAAGCTCCTAGCGGTCATATGTGGTAAGTATAATTATTTGGCTGCTTTGCTTTTAGAAGACATAGTCGAAATATTCTTCTATGAATTATTGACAATCAATGAATAATAAAAATAGAATGATACTCTTGTCGATTGTATCTTCTACAACAAAAATGCAACCTTAATTTCTTGTAAATAAAAAAGGCATTATTTATTTAATTGTTCTCAATGATTTTGTTTTCAGGGGAACATTTAGGATGGAAAGAGAAGATGGATATGCGTTTGATTGCAGAATTCCACCATTCTCCTTAGAATCAAAAGCAGAGCCATCCACACCCAATGTAGAAATCTGATTCTTTAACGAAGGATGATTTAATAATTATAAGCGATGATTAGTTAGATAAATATATAACAATTATTAGATGATGATAATATAGCTTCAATCAATGATTGATCTAAGTGTGAATTTTGTGATAACTCGGAAACTAATTTCGCAGATTTAATAAAATTATAATGTATATATTTTCTCTGAAAAAACCCTGTAATCTCATAATAAGAAGATATCTAGCATCCATCATTCATTTTCTAACAATCTAATTTTAATGAAATTTAATACTATATGTAAATGTAAAAAAACTAACTCTTTAAATATATTGAATATGTAAATACAGAAAGAATACTCAATCAACATGAATTTTGCAATTTTATTTCTATAAAATCGATTTTGCTTGAAAAAGTTCAAAATTAAAACATCAAATAATTGAAAAAATTGAAAAAATTGAAAAGATGTAAAAATGATAAAAGGCGGGTAAGAAATTTTTTTACTACCTGTTACGTTTTATATAATTTTTTTTGAACTTCGAAAATGTTTATTTATCCCACGAAATGCGTCTAAGGAAACTATGGGAAGGTCTTACGTAACCACTCGAAAAGATCCCCGGATCCCCGGAATGAAAAATCATGGATCGCGTGTTTTGGCCACCCGATACGGACAGCTGCAGAACACAGAGGAGAGGGAGTGAGCGAGATAGAGCGACATAGATCTTGCTTTGTCTATCGATCACGGGATAAAAGCGAGGTGCGCCGTTTCCATAAACGCAGCCTGAAGCTCGAACGCAGTTGGAGGCGTTGGAGCCACAACGCGATCATTGACTTGGCTGTTTTTGGCGTCGCCTGGGTTTGCTTGCCGCATCCGTTACGATGGTTGTTTGTAAGTTACGCATGTACACGCTATGTAGATTAGGAAAAATGTTACCGCTGCGATGGAAATGTTTTTTTTTGGAAATGAGGCGCGTAGAAAAACATCTGGCCCGCGTAAAAAATTACTTGGGATTAGACGCGATGAATCGATAGACGTGAGGATGTAATTGACCAGCCTTAACCTTTCCAAATATGCCCGATTTTTTTCTCTCGCGACTTGCCACACCCTCGAATGTTATTAATAATTTCAAAATCGCCACTTGCGAATACCTTTTCTACCGTCGAATTGCGCGAATGTTGGCATCTTTGTTTCAAATCGAATGTTTATTGACGCGATAGTGATAGCGTTCTTTCCTCGTATTATGCGACAAACAATATAACAATGCACGGATTGAAGTAAATAAACCATGTAGAATTTTGATTAAATTTAATTTTTGTTCTTTTTTAGGTCCATTAACTCCCGAGATTCTTGATCAGCTACGTGCAAAGTTTTATGCCGATAGCCGCAATGTATTGGCACAGAATGTCTGTACGAAAACGAATCCTATCGAGGCTTGTGCTTCGAGAAAGATTCTAGAGGAGACCCACCATGTCTTCACTCATAAGATTGAGACTGAAGGCAAGCCTGTAACTAATCAGAAGAACTCTGGAAGATGTTGGCTGTTTGCTATCTTAAACGTCATGAGAACTAGCTTCATGAAACAGCATAATCTAGACGAGTTTGAGTTTAGTCAAGCTTACCTATTTTTCTGGGATAAGGTTTGTTAATTTTCAGAACATGACATACGAGATTGGAACTAATTATTTGTACTAAATTTGTATTAGAGTTAGACTTTTTTTTAGTAATTTTAAGTTAATTTCGTCTTTTTTTTCCAGCTGTAACTATAATTTATTTATATTTTTTTTGTAATAACTAATTTGAATTACTTTAATATTTTACACATTTTAAATTTATTTATCAATTTAATGTGATTGGAGAATCTGAATAGTAATGTTAGTGCTGCACTGGTTGTGTATAAAACAAAGGAGTTCAAAAGACAAACAGTAATTTAATTTTGCTAATATCTACTAATTCTTTATCTGCGTTAGTGAATTATCTTTATAAATATTACATTAGTAACAATATTTTTACAGTTTAATCTTGTTTATTATCAATGTCTTGATTCTTTATTTGTAAAAGGCCTCTACAATGAGATTAATAGTAAGTGTAGTAAGTTATAAAAAATTAAATTAAACACAATAGAAGTGTATGTATGACTGCTTAGTATGCAATGTTGCTCCTAAAAAATGGTCCATAAAAGTAAATTATCTGTACGAATATCATAAGGCAGCAAGATATAAATAGTAATCACATTAGACAACAAAGTAATCACATTAGAGAATGTAAAGTTACTATCTTACATTTTCTATTATGATTGACTAATTTGCTTGCTGTTTACATTTTACTGTCTTATATTTTTCTATGAATTTTTAGTTAAATTTTTTAAAATATAATTGTATGTAAAAAACAAAAACATTTTATTATTATGACATTACATAGCCAGCTGTATTTCTCTTGCAGGTAGAACGTTGCAATTACTTCCTGCACAATATCGTAAATACTGCGAAGCGCGGCGAGGCGGTCGAGGGCCGTTTAGTCAACTTCCTGTTGACCGATCCTACCTGCGATGGTGGCCAATGGGACATGATTGTGAATCTGATAACTAGACACGGTGTCGTGCCGAAAACGTGTTTCCCGGAATCATATAGCTGCGAATCCAGCGTTCGTATGAATAGCCTACTGAAAAGCAAACTAAGAGAATATGCCAAGGCTCTGCGAGACATGATCGACAATGGTGCGTCTGATGACGAACTGAAGACACGAATAAATGAGCAGATGACGGTGATCTATCGAATAATCGGCATCTGTTTGGGTGTACCTTCTGAGAAGATTACATGGGAATATTACGACAAGTCGAAGAATTACAACTGCGTGGGCCCGATCACGCCACTAGAGTTTTACGAGAATTGCGTGAAACCGTATTACAATGTGAACGATAAAGTATGCCTGGTAACCGATCCACGACCGGGCAATCCTTATGGGAAACTCTATACTGTAGATTGCTTGGGAAATGTCGTGAGTGGGAAAACTACTCGCTACAATAATCAGCCAGTAGAATTATTGATGAAATTGTGCGCCGAGAGTATCAAAGATAATGAGCCTGTTTGGTTCGGTTGTGATGTTAACAAAAGATTAATAGATAAACATGGTATTCACGATATAAACACTTACAATTTCGAACTAATGTTCGGCACCGACATTCACCTCGGGCTTTCTAAAGCCGACAGATTGCTCTATGGAGATTCTATGATGGTACACGCAATGGCATTTACGGCTGTTTCAATAGATGTAAATATTTTTCAATACCGAATTTTTTCTATACCGAATATATCAAATTTAAACAATATTTATTAATAGTTATATTCAGCAAAAAGAAAACAATTTTATAACTGTTGTAAAATTCTTTAATATGATTGGTCTTGGCATTAGTTTCTTACTGAATCTAAATGTATAAACCAATCATATTAAAGAATCTTATAATAGTTGCAAAGTTGCCTTTTCTGTTCAATGTTGCAATGATTTATCTAATATATGAATATTATTCTGTTTCAGAGAGAAGGTAAAATAAAGAAGTTCCGGATAGAGAATTCATGGGGTGAGGATCATGGTCAAAAAGGTTACCAGGTTGTGACAACCGAGTGGTTTGCTAATTTTGTCTTTGAGGCGGTCGTAGATAAAAAATACGTACCTGCGGACGTGATGGCTGTATTCAATCAGGAGCCAATTGTTTTACCCGCTTGGGATCCTATGGGCACGCTCGCTCATTGATGTTAAAGTGATTTAACTAAATGCGATGGCAAGCCGTTTTATTTTACAAACACAAAACATTTCAAGTATAACTCGAGAAAACGAAATATTTAATAAAAATTCCGGGGGCAGTGATTGTACAAATATACCAATATTTTATATCTTATACAAGAGAATGCAGCAGTATTGATAAGTGGCTTTGTATTAAGTCCATTTTGTTTATTACAGTATACGAGGGCAACGTTTAGTTAAATCATCAAGACTGAATACATGAGTTACCATATTTGAAATCACGAAATAAATATCGTTTAATGCGTGCGTTAAAAAACAGTTTCCGATAAAAACGGAAGTGTATTACGTTGCATCGCATACTTTATCTATAGGCAATAATATATCTGTTTTTAACATAATTTACCATTATGAATAATTAAATGTTGTTTCAGTACTTCGTTTTTAACATGCGTGAAAAACTATATCTCTTATAAACAAAAATAGACTGCAAATAATTTCATATTACATACCTGCGATTTAATAAATTTTTTATCATTTAAATGCAGTATTGTATGATATAGTAGAAGCGCTCGTATTTCTGTGCATGTTAATTTTAAAAATTCGCACATGTACACATTATATAATAAAGCAATAGAAAGAAATAATATAGATAGATATGTAAAATTTAATAAAAACTTGCCGATATAATTAAAAATTTTTGCTCAATAGCCATTTTAAATTTATTACTTTCCTACTACTTTAAATTCAATAATTTAATTTTTTAATCGAAAAGATAATGTTAAAAAAATTTTAGGACCAACATGTTTGTAAAATAATATATTATCAATATGCTTACAAAATGCAGATAGTAAATTTCCTAAATTTCTGAAGATATATGCAAAGATTTCAACAAAGATTTCTTTTGCTGTTTGTATTGCTTGTAACTATATCGCAATTTAGCCCATACACCCTGACACATGTTTTGGAGACGAACATCCTTTTCTTTGAGTGCAAAATTATAAATTCTCCGTATCATGTACTTAGGTGTGGTAAAATTGCCACGTTGAATGAAACTTAAGGCAGCATACAATCTGCAACGGGCAACAAGGAGAGGATTGTTAAGGCGCATTGCCAATTCAAACTGCTTCACTGAAATTTTGCCTGCCATTTTAGCCTGTGTAAGATATGTCAGATTAGTGAAAGCATATTACATAATTCGACAGAAGAGCCAACGATAACTTACGCAGTGATCAAATTCTTCCCCCAATGCAGAAAACGCTCCTCCAAGCGTGGATAGCCAAGACATGGCATGATCAACTTCTTGTCTTTCTATAACCATTTGCATTAATTTTTCACTCCTAAGAAAGGATAAATGTAAAAGACTATAATAGTTTAAATTAGTGTTTTAAAATCACTACAAAACTTGCCATTTGTAATCCAGAAATTGACTTTTTGGTATTCTCAATCTTACAAGTATTATCAGCGAATGTTCTTCTTTAAATGGTTTGTCACATGCTGTCTGAAAATGTTTTAACACTGTCATAGCACTCTTACGATAAACATATGATTTTGATATCATCGAAATATAGGCTGAGACGAGGTAGGAATTGAGTCCTTTTTTGCACAGACAAACTGGCTTTGTAAATCTACATATACAAAACTCATCATCATCCTCTAGAAATTGTGTAAACCATTCACTGTGTTCTGTATACCTAAATACACTGTGTAATTTGACCGTGACATCATCAAAAATCATACGGTCTCTATATACAATAAATCGCACGCGATTATTCATCTCTTGTCTTAATTTACGAAATTCTATATATTTTGCAGTATTATTGCACTGCATTTTCATGACACTGATAGAATCCATTTACAGAGTCCATTGACGGAAATGTATTTGGAGCTATTAGACATTTTCACAGTTCGAGAATCATCTAAAATTGAGCTTTGCAAGCAAATTTGTACTCGAACTTCTAAATTCCATTGGCAATTACTCGAATCATTCTCCAATGCGTCCATGACCGCTCGATAGTTCATGAAAGAATAGTACGCGAAAAGCGTAAATATAAAATTCCTCTAGTTTAGTCAGCTGTTAAATCAATGTTGCGAATTTCAACCCTTTTGCAGCTAATATCCCTAGAAGTGAGAATCTGATTAATTTTGTCTTATTTTTGATTGGCTTGATAAAAAATAGCGGCACTAATCAAATGATGACTGAGCACGTGAAAAAAATTAAAAAATAAATACGTGAATGTTTTCAGCTGTAAGAATTAATCATAACCTATTATTAATCATAATCTATTATTCTCCTCACATTCTATTGTAATTGATCAATTTCTTATAACTTGCAATTTATTAGGGTATATCCACATAAATTTGCATAGCTGCATAAATATATGCATAAATAAAATTATCCAATCATATGAGAAATGCAATTGGATAATTTTCTTTATGCATATCTTTATGCGACTATACGAGTTGTGTGGATTTATCCTTACACTTATTTTCATTGTAAACGGCTCTTTATATAAAGGGACCATATAACATAACCTCTATGCCTCTATCATGAGAGCATGGTGAACTGTGAAAGGTAACAGAAATCTGGGTATTAAATAGAAAAGTGGTAATTTAAAATATTCTAAAAACGTGGATTCAAAGAAAGAGGCTGCAAAGGATCGGCTGTTGCATAATAAGGTTATGTGATTACATACGGATAATAATCTATTAATCAAGATGCTAAAAACGCTCAAACTTGGTCACAGACTCTGCCGGGTTCATCGTGGTTCTAAGGATCTTGTGACGCGAGTGCAAAGAAGGCTATTCTTGTCGGAGGCTTATCGTTGCGAGGAAGCGTGGAGTCGTAGACTGGAGTCACCGCTGTTACAGAAGATCGAACCGATGTCGATGTACATCCAATTGGAACAAAAGTACGGGAGCGTCGGCAAAGTTAGCGCTGTCGATGTTGATATCTTTGTCAACAGTGTCACTGACAATCTGTATGCCAATGAGGTGATAAAGATTTTGCATAATCTCAGACAATCTGTAGAAACGACGAATATACTGGATTCCACACATCATGCCGTAATACGGTATTTCTTGCAGCACAATTACATCCAAGAATTGCTTGAAGTGCTGAATGACAGATTAAATTATGGTATTTTTCCTGATTATTTTGACTACAACATGCTCATGGATCACTTCATAAATAGGAAGGATTATACTTCTGCTGCAAAAGTGGCAAGTTTAGTCATGTTGCAGGAAGATGCAGGTCATCCTATTACTAATGCATTGTGCTTATATGCATGTCATAGATATCTAGAAAATCCTGATGATTGGAAGAAACCTGAGTTTCCAGTAGATACTTCAGAGGAAGTGAAAGTACGTGTAGGATATCTAAGAAATCCATACTTTGATGATCATTTTGATCTCATTGATCCGAAAGATCTTGTCGGCAAAACTCTAAACTTTCAAGGGAAGCATAGAGCAGATGCTATAGGGAGATCTTGCCAGTTAAGAGGCTTGATATTGTATAAGAAATATGACGATGTATTAAACTTAATAAAGAAATGGTTAGAGATGAAGCAAGACAAAATAGTTTACGAAGAAGTATTTGAATTAATATCAAAAGATAACAGTGAACTCCAAGATCAAGATGCTGAAAAGTTCAAACTTGTGGAGGTTCAATTGTCTATATTGAAGGAGAAACAAAATCTTAAAGAAAGCTTTATTGAAGCGATAGAGAATCTTATTAAAGTGGCTATAAACGAGGAAGCTGAAAAGGATATTTTTAAACAATGTCAGGTAATAAATATTAATAAAAATAATTTTTTTGGAATTTAATTAATTAATATCAATATATATCAATATATCTTAATATCAATATATACAGTAAATTATAAAATTACCAAATATACTCTGAATTTTCAGGCTTATCTCGATTGGGAACATAAAAGAACTTCAGTATTAGAAGCGCAAATGAAAGAAATAGACAAAGAAAGAAGAATTAATAATATCAAGAAAATAAAGGAGGATTTAGAAAAGAGAGAACAATTGTTGACATTCTTTGATAAAGAGGAAGAAATTGAATTGAAAATAGAAGAGATACAAGAAAAAGAACGCAAACAAGATGAACGTATTCGTGCCATGCACAATAGCGCAAAGCATTTAAGAAAGTTAATTACTATAGAGTCCTACATACCACCGGACATTAAAAGTAAGAAATAAAAATGTATATAAAAAATATAAAAAAGAACATATACACATGTGTATAGAGAATCAGAACAAAAAAAGTTGAAACTGTTATTTCGTTGTTATTTTGATATTATGTGTGTGTGCGTATGTATGTCTCAGATATTTATCTTATGAAAATAATTTTCAAGGAGAGTATGTATAAAATATTAAACGTTGATTTTACCCTTATACACATTCTATATTTTGTACATGTTCTTTGTTTGAAAGTGATGTTTTAGCAGTTATTTTATTTACAGCCGCAAGTCAGATCTTCAAGTTGCGAGAGATACGAAAGTTGAACTCGATGCTAAAAAATTATTAGGCTTTATAATAAATAATGTCTCTTTGAGCATTGATGTTAATAGCATGTTTTGTACACTTGGCCCGAGGCTAATAAAAGCCTAATGCCTGATGACTTCAGGCCAAGGCACATTTGTTTAACAGTTAACTTAGTTATTCGTGGAGACTCTCATGGGCAATATCGTTATGTTCTGCTGATTGCGTAGCTAAAAAATGTTTGGTCTTTAATGCATTCGATCGTATTCGTTTATATTCTGTAAAACAGTAAAAAAATGTCTTTATAATTTAGATTATCTTATAGAGAATTCAATATGTTTAAATATTTCTCATTCTCTACATAATTATAAAAAATGAGCTTCATACCTGTACTAAACTCCCATCTGGTCCTGAACATTACAATTCGCAAAATGACGCTGTATTGTACATAACAATCACGAGGCTTTACTTTGGAGTTGTGCAGTTAATGCGGCGGTTTCTTGTTTCATCTGTTTTAAATCGGCAGTTATTCTTTCCAAATTAGCACCGACGTTTTTCGCGGACTCGGAATCGATCTGAATAAATATTAGATTGAATGTTAATTTTCTGCGCTACATAAACCTACTTTTCTTAATCCTTCTATCATTGCATCTTACCTGTTCTTCCAAATCTCTAATTTCTCGTATTGTCGCACCTGTTTCTTCGACTAAACTTACGAGTTCATTACAGTCTGAATGTAACGTTGCTAATAATTTGTAAGCCTTCCGCGAAGCTTCGTTTGTTCTTGCATCTCTGAATATTAGTTCATCTACGACGGTAAAGGATCTCTCCAATCTCCCAGTAAGCGTATTGATTTCCTTTTGAATTTCACGAGTATCTGCCAGAACCTTGCTTATCTCATCTCTCTGTTTCCTGACATTATTTATTATTTCTAAAATTCGTTGAGTGTATGCAGATCTATTTACTTCCTTAGGAAGTTTCTGAACTTCTGCGACCAACTGTGAATATTGTTGGTCCTTATTTCGACATTCTTCTTGAAGTTCTTTTTCCTTCTCTTTTAACAATTTTATCTCGTCCAGCTTTTTTTGACTCGCATTCTATAATAAAAATGTAATCATTTTTTAAATATAAGTGACTCTTGGTTATCTCAAAATTTACTTAATTTTGTATTACTTACTGCTTTTGTGGAATGCTTCTCTCTTTCTTGCCTATATTTCATAATTAAGGGCACCCTATGTTTTTCCCACTGATTTGCTAAATTAATCAGTTTGCTTGTGCTAGCCTCAATTGCAGATTCCAATTTCTTTACATTCTCTGGCCCATCTTGAAGGAGTTCGTATGCTTTTGCTTTGATTTTTTTTTGTTCTTCATTGATTTTTAATTCCTTCTCTTCATTTTGGCCAGTTATTGTTGCTTGAGCTAATCTGGTGGTCAATTTTTTAATTTCGTTTTGTAATTCTTCTATATTTATTCTAAGACTTTCGCATTCTGCTTTTATCTTTTCTGTTTCAACTTCTTGTTTCGCCTGATTTCTTAACGTTTCTTGATCTGGAAGCACTGGATGCATTGCAGATTCTGGTTTCACCTGAGATTCCTAAAAATTTAATGATCATAATGAATATGTAAGATATATAATAGTTATTTTCCATTTACATCAAAATTTAGATAATTCTTATTTGTGATGTCATAACTCAGTTGAATGTATGTTCCTTTTCATTCTGGCAAGTGAGTGCTCTCAACTGTGTGCTTTATTCAGTCTTGTTAATTCTTATTAAAAGTGAGATTATAAACTTGTCTTGTTATGTAGATAAATAAAAATGTAAGCGAGTGCTGACGTTATTATCTGAGTATAAAATACTCGTATAACTTTAGATTCAGTATCACTTATGAAAACGGAAAGCAACTAATAATTAGCTATAAAGTATAAGAGTATCTTGTATGCTTACTGTTGAAGTTTGTGTCTTGTTCTCTGACGAGAATTTGCTAAATTCTTTGACAATATTAAACGCATTAGAATAAGCAGGTTTTTCAGAATGTTGGCTATTAAGCCAATTTATGCGTTCCATAATATCTGTCGGAGAAGTATTAAGCGTTTTTGCATTGTACGATATCATTGAAGGTAAAAAGCACGCAATGTTTTGCATTTGTTCAGGCACTGGTTGTAAATAGCGCATACAATAGTCTTTATAATCTGCAATAATAACGGTCGTCATTTGTATTAACATTGTCTGGCAAAAGTAATATTAATATTACATTACCATCTTCGATATTTGCTATTGGTATTTCGAGATTTACAGACACATAAGGGACATTCGCTCTTCCTCTATTCCTGAAACCCTGTTTATGACAATAATGTGGTAACCATGGTATGGAGAGTCCTTGGGATATTGCAGATGCTACCGATTTCTCTAATAAAGCGACTTTACTGATAGATTCGTTTACGGTTTTCTCACTCTCCTTTGGCAGTTTTTCAATGAGAAACATAAATACTCTTCGTAGATCTGCTTCTGAGTTATATAGGAATGTCTGATAGCCGATGTCACCTCTGTATCCAAGCTCCTATAATTTTGATCAGATAATGGAAATAAGCAAAACTATATGAATATGTTTTAGTCTAAGACAAAATATATTTACCATGCACGTTTGTGCAAGAGTAGCGCCCAGTCGAAAGCGCGCTGCCATGTTTATAGGTAATACAGTAGACAAACCTAAACCTGGCCTTATTGCTTCTAAGCATCTTACAGTGGCTTCCACAACTAGTTCAGTGTTAAAGCTACTAAGATTCGTTACGTTCTCTTCAATGTCACTAAAAAGAAATTTACTTGTAATAATCAAGGAACTAAGAAACACAAGAATCAAGAGGTTTGTTTTTTATCACTACGTTAGAATTTTTCTTCTTGCTTTTGCCAAATATATATCTATTTCACTTCAAATAAAAAAGTGCATACTAGTTCAGCTATAAAAAAAAACAGATTTATGCTCGAGAGACTTGTGATATATTATAAAATTTATCTAAAGCAAAAAGATAGTAGGTATCTATTTCATTTTATTTCAGCTATAAAAACAGACATCAATTTGTGGCACATTATAAAATTTCTCTAAGGTAAGAAGATAGAGAAGATATCGTCTATTTCATTTTTATACTTATAAGATAAGATATCTCGCGAACTGTAAGAAATGTAGGAATCATAGGCGACTTGTGGCATCTTCTGGAGTTCCTTCAAGACAAGAAGATAGAAGGTATCTATGTCATTCTTATTTTTATAAGGCTTTTTATGTCATATTGATATTTTTCTTAATATTAACATTCAATAATTTTCGTCTGTTTTGAAATCAACGATTCAATGTCAAAAGAAATGATCGTGCGGATGAGCTCACGTGCGCGATACTCCTATTCGCGAGGATATCGCCGAAACACCGCCCACCTTATCGCCGCCGCAAGGAAAAAAACTAGTGGCGAACCGATCGGAACTGCTGAATCTGGACACTTACCAGCCTATTTGTCGCAACGAGTGAATTATTATATTGTCGATCTCCTCCATCCTACGTAAAAAGATGAAAACTCTGAGGCGCCGCTACCGCCCCGTTGTATCGCGTGTTTATGAAGTCCGGCTCGATTTAATCATCAGGATCTAACCTTCCGGCGAGCGTGACAAGCGCTCGCGGCAGACTTTTGCACAGTGCATGTGATGCAGGTATATGTATGTATGTGTGTGTATGCACTGCAGTTCATTAATTCGCTGGGTCATAGTAGCGGCCCGACTTATCGACGTTTATTTTTTACTCAAATACTATCAACTTTACAGAAAAACTGCAAGAGACAAAAATCATTTATTTTCTTCTCATAGAACTCTACGAATTTTTTCAGAATTTTTTATCAACTTTTATTAACTTTTATTAACTTTTTAGTTTTGCGTTTTCTTATTTTCGATAAGTTGGGCCGCTACTGTGACCCAGCGAATTAATGCACTGCACTGTACATACGTGTGTATTCGTTGACAGGTGGCGTGGCAACATTTCAATACTGCCAATAGTGTCAATCGGAGGGATTTTTGCGAATTTTCTGACAGCAGATGAATTCAGGATATTAATCATGAAACTTTATTTCTAGGATAAAAAGTGAAAAATGAAAATTTTAACTATTGAAGTTAATGGAAAAATTTTTCACTTCTCACTTTTCATCTTAAGAAAAAAGTTTCATAATTGATTCGGGTGAAGTTAACTGACAATTAATGATTTTTTAAGGGATTCTTTAGTAATTCTTTAATAAATCAAATTACCATAGAAATGTCTAATATTACTTTATATAATGAACTTGACGTGTGCAAAATTCTAAGGTAGGTTAAAGATGAAATAAGAAAAAAAAATGTTGAAAATATAGAAAATATAACTTTTAATGTATAACTTAGTGATAGGTAAAGATTAGAGACGCTTCTTTGACTAAACTGCACATGAATATTATCATACCTTATTATAGACTTCTCTAAAAATGAGATTATAATAGTGTTTAAAAAATTATGTTTGTAATAGTCACAAAAAAGTAGTTAGCGGCCATTCTGGAAAGATATTTACATGCATAAACTTGCATGTTTATAATCTCGAAAAATAAATGTCAACTTTCGTTTGGTGAAGATGCAGCTTTTGATTTATTATTCACGATTGCTAGGAGCCCTATTCTTGAACAAATATTGCATACGAAAATATCGACTAATCATAATCGAGAAATTATCATTTTCATATGCAAAAATTATTCATATATGCTCAAGAATAGGGCCCTAAATCTTGAGCACTGTACGCTGGAGCTCGAAGGAGCTGGAGATTTCATATATAGATTTCGACTGGAGGGCCGACTGTTTCATTAAAAAAAAAAGAGACAAAAAAGTACAAGGTTTAATTCGTGTTTTGCGACCACTGTTACAGATTTTCTTTTTGTTAATATTTATAATAATATTTGATCAAGATAAAGTGTCAACACAATCATAGAGATTTTATTATTATTACAAGATCAGGAGACGCTGTAACGTCTCTCGTCAAGTATATTATTATAGTACATAATATACCATGTTCATGAAAGAGACGCTACAGCGTATTCTTTACAGGAAGGAACTCGCTTATATAAAATTAAAAATTATTGTTTTGTTTAACAAATTGATGTTATAAAAAAATGCATGTATTGGGAAAGAACATAGATTTTTACAATTAAAATGAAATAACTTAAAAGATATGTAAAATGTAAAAAAAGACATCAAATATATTTTACAATATCTTTACATCAAATCATTTTGTAAATAGAACTGTGTTCTATTTTAAATAGAGAATACTTTTTATTTTAAATAGAGGAACTTTTTAAATAGAGAAATATTTTATTTTAATTTCATTTCTTTTTTTATGACATTATCTTTGGTATCTTTTTTCTGCAAAATATACTTGACGCCTTTTTTTTTACATTTTTAACATTTTTTTAACATTTACATTTTTTTTTTACATTTTTTACATTTTTTCCAGAGATTACATACATATGTACAGTGCGAACACAATTACAAACTTTTTTATTATTCATAAAATAACATAAACTGCGAACATAATCACTTTCTTATTACTTTCCACGTTAATTAAATATGCAATTAATAAATATCCCACGCGAACGAAAAACTGGAGATTTTTTTTATTTATTGGAGAACTGAAGATTGGTCTCGAAATTTAGAGACCTGGCAATGTGTTACTAATGTATGTTTCATATTATATTTTATTAAGATATACACGTAGTTTTAATATTTTATTTAAATTATGATATTTATAATTTTGTGTGGACTCTGATGGGTCTTAGTTTGATAAATTCCCCTGTTTGGTTTATTATTATTGGATCACAGTACCATGCATATCAAATAAATATAATTAAAAATTAATACAGGCGATTGAGAGCATAAATGTGACATAATTCTTCGAGCATTATATATAAAAATTATATTTCGTAGATCTTACATGTGTTTGTACAAAATCGAACATTTCGGCTTCGTTCGAGTCATCAATGATGTTCAAATATTAGTTTCAACATTCGCACTTATAATCAATTCCAAGAATGCAGTATAGAGAGCCTCTTCAATTTCATCATTGTGGAGCCTCTTTTTCAATTAGTAGCAGCTAAATGATTACTAATGAATGACGTACTGAATTAATCTATTAAACGATGTTATAAATAAAAATGTTCAAAGGACTCATTCGCTGCAATCTTCGAATTACACATTAAATATATTCAAGGAGAAATATGGATTGAGATAAATCGTTAAGCGAACTTGCGCTTACTGAATATAACTTTGAAATGACAGTTACAGCATGAGTCATGCTGTGTGAAACATGAACAGTGAAACATTATCGAATAACAAACAGATTATCTTTACAGTGTCAAAAAGAAGTCATGGTTTAAAAATGTATGTAGATAGTCAACTATAATAAATTAAATTAAATTAAATATGTCACTATGAGTCAAATTTTATTTAAAATGTTGAGATGGATAAACATGGCGTAAGAACTCACAGTATCGGTGGTTTTTTAAATTTAAACTGTTTTCTTGTGACTTGATGTGAAGCATATCGTTAACGAGTCTTTTTCCCAGATATCTTTATTTATCTAAGATGATGGATTTTTCTATTCAAATTCATGTCCACAATCAACTCTATGTTCCGTGATAACAGATTTCCAGTTTTTGCTTTAGAGCCATGCGTATCAGTTTTAGAGCTTCTTCGGGAATAGAGATTCGCTTATGTTTTTGTATTTAATAGTAGTTGTATTCTTACTCTCTAGAGTTTATCAACACTCGAAGGAATTATATTCAAAGTTTAATGCCGAAAATGGTGATGGTGAACATGAAAAATCGCGTTTGCGAGACATAGGATCAAACCTGGATCCACAGATCGCGAATCGCGACAAGTCATTCGACGTCCCGGCTCTGATGGGTGAAGCACCCAAAACTTTATTAAAGAATTACTTAAACAATTCTATTTGTATTTTATGTGAAATATTCAATTTAAAATATTTAAGTTATTCAAACGGCTGTGAAATTTTTTTAATTTATACTTTAAAATTTTTTATTAAAATATATAAATTTTTTGTTTAATTTTATTCACATCGTCTAATTTATAGAATAAATTAAATAATATATTAAATTATTATTATTAATTAATTCAAATTATTTAGATAATATTATCAAATTTTTTTATTAGATTTTTTAAAAAGACTTCATACAAAATACAAACGATGACAATATAAGGAAATTATTTAAAGAAATTATCGATTAAATTTGTACGAATTTAGTTTCTGTAGAAACTTTCAAAAATTTATCTGTGTGTCAAATACACGTTATGTATACAACACGAACTTTTTACTTAACTCTTTACTAACAAGGGATAATTTAATAATGTTGCATTGGCGAATATGTCGTTACAGAAAATTTCTCATGAAGGCCTTTCGCTATGTGGGCTAATCAAGCGATTTGAATAATTTTATTTGAATGAACCGTAATCGCACTGCAATTGTATATGCAAATTTGTTATTGTTCCTTAATTCGCTCTTTTTGATTATGTTATTTCAAGATTATTTTATTTAAAATTACACAGAATGCTTGTCGGAAATGATCATCGTTATATTACTTTTACATTTAGAAATATCATGTATAGATTTGCTACAAATCTTGCTAGCAAAGTACACAGAATCTGTCATAATCAAAATAAAAAAGAAAAATTTTGGTATGTAATCGTGATTATGTTCTACTAATTACTTCTTCTAACGTGGACTTCCCACTATCGCAAATCAACTAATATTTTTATGGAAGAATTCTATTCACTTATTTTATATATGTATATATATATTTTTATATATGTATGTATATATTTTTTTTGTTTTATTCCGCAGTTTAACAAATTGTATTATATAAACCGGAGTATTAAAAATGTTTCCAAATTACTATTAATAATATAAAAATCTGAAAATTGTCTTCAGGAAAGGAGGACATTTGATAACTTTATCGCATCGCGAGGAAACATGGAGCTTTCCAATTGCTTAACACATTTTAACACAAACATACATAGGAATGTAAAAAGTATAGCAATATACGATTTAATGAAATAGAATGCATTCGCTGTTTTGGAAGTTAGATTAAATGTAGCTTCTTCTATTTATATTGAATGAAAAAAAGTAAGAAAGCCGATTACCCAACGTGAAACCTCATTTATGGCCGCCGCATTTAGTAATATGTAATTGTTATTATAGAAAACACAAGCTTTACACAGCCAATTAATAGCTCTCGAGCTGAATACTAATGTGTAGTGTCAACTATTGCGGCAATTAGAATACAATCTGTGTTGCCGTATGCACGAAAGTATCTGATAGCGTTTTTCATTGGCAGAACTAGCGCGCACTCAATGCATATTAAAGCTATTGTACACTAATCTAAATGGAAAAGTAAGATATCTCAATTGATAAAATATATTATATATGTATTTTATCAAAATATGTATTTTATCAAATAGCACAATAAAATGTATTAAATATTTCGCGATTTAATTCGTTTCTATATTTTTATTAAACATAATGTTTATATCAATTTGTGTACATCAGCTTTAAAGTGCACTGAGTGCGTACTAGTTTTGGCAATGAAAAACATTGTAAGTTTCAATTAGGAAGCACCTACGATGAAGTAAATGGCATTTCTCGTTTTGAAATCAAATTGCGCGCCAAAATCTTACTGCGGCGCTGAAGTTGGCCGCGCGCGGCGCCGACGCGGCGCGCACGACGCGCGGCTAACTTCAAGCGCCGCGGTGAGAGATCAATTATTTGCGGCCAGTTCGTTCCGCACCGCTCCACTCTGCTCCGTTCCTTGCCGTTTTGCTCCGCTCCGCAGAGCGCAGTAGCGCACAGTGTGCACTGTGCGTTGTTCTGTGCGTGACGCGGTAAGCGATTGTACGTAGCGTGTTCGCTCAGCTGTTGTCTCGGCTGAAGTGAAGTGACAGTGCCGCATCGGTGTGGTGCACGATGTGGAAATCAATCTCGTGAAGGCGGCAGCGACGGTCGAGGTGGCCCGCGGTAAGCGGCAGCGCGTTGCAACTGCTGCTGCTGCTGTAAATCCGTGAGTCGGGAAAGATGAACGGGAGTCTGGGGATAACGCGCGGTCCGGAGCAGCATCCACAGCGGTTCGCGGATTACTTTGTTATATGCGGCCTCGACAAGGACTCGGGTCTTGAACCGGACAAGTACTTCGGTGAGTCTTTTGCCTCACTCGCGCTTTTCTTTTGCGCCCTGACACCGCTCTCATTGCTATCTCGTGGTTCGTTATTCTCGGTATAGAATAAAGCGAGAGAGAAAGAGGGTGAGAGGGACAGAATGTTCCACAATCGAAATAGAGCTCAATAGTCGTGAAGGATAAAATGTCAAGGTACAACGACGGTGTTAAAATGATTCTTCATTCTGAATGTAATCTAGACAAATAGATATTATTCTGTAAATCTCTGTAAGAGAATTGTAATAATTCATCTAAAGGGTGCAACTATTGCATACAGTACGTTTCAAAATCATCAATTCATTTTTGATAAGCATCAAAGACTTATCTAGAGCGACAATTGTTTCAATGTCAACAATAATTCCGACTACGATAGGAGCAATTAAGTCTTCACGATGTATGTCTAGCGAAAATTTCAATTACTGCTCACAAGTTTAATGAAAAATTTCATTCGCAACAATGTAATTGGAAAGTATTTAATTAATTTGTCAAACGGCTTCGAGCAAATTGAATTTAAAATGCATCTTATCTCGAGGCTATCTGTGTGACTCATATTTAAATTTTACGAATTAATATATTTTTGCGAGTCACACACACACACACACACACACACACACACACACACACACACACACACACACACACACACACACACACGCACACACACACACACACAAACACACAAAGAAACACACAAACACAGAG
>Ga0157363_1001341_pt1 | contig 20424 bp, 11 predicted proteins | sample AttsexASBM1_FD_111477 | JGI IMG/M metagenome (GOLD analysis project Ga0157363, IMG submission 111477) | Fungus gardens microbial communities from leaf cutter ant in Ribeirão Preto, State of São Paulo, Brazil - Atta sexdens ASBM1 | ecosystem: Host-associated > Fungi > Mycelium > Unclassified ... | reverse complement strand
TTTTTTTTATATTTTAACTTGTATAAATTTAGATAATTGTTTTTATAGCTTTACACGGGAAAAATAAAAATAATATACAGAAATAAAACAATAATTGTAAAATTTAAAATTACTAAATTCAATATTAAAAAGATATAAATAAAGAAGAGAACGACGATAACTATAAATAAAAGTTGTGAAATTTGAAATTTACAATCAATTTCATTGGCCGTAATATTTTCAACCTGCGAGGACACGTTCTAACTCATAAATATGCATAAAAGTGTCACGTTGGTGATCCATTACGACCTATTACACAAATGAGGGCCAACGATGTATTCTCTCTTGTTCAATCTATTTTATAATTAAATAGATTTAATATAATTAAATAGATTTAGATAGTGATGAAATAGATAGAATGCGTGGCCTTGATTGCGTGTCAATAAGAATGCAATACTCACATGCTAAATTAATAATTGTGACTTTTTGTAATATAATAGCAACAATATTATGAATAATTACATTTATATCTTGCCTGTCGCACGCTTACAAAATAACTGATGTAACAAAATTTATTTATTTGAGAAGAACGTTGCTAATTAATTAAATATAATTTAAAGAAGTTAGGCGGTTTACAGGTAATCTTCGTATCTTATATCACATCATTAAATGCCAACGTTTTGTGAACATTGTAATTCAATTCATGGTGGAATCTGATTTCACTATGCGAAAAACAACTTGATATTATAAAATATCAAGTAACTTCTTGCCCCGATAAAGTAAACTGTAATGTTCATGAAACCTTGACATTTAACGATATTAAGATATGGAGATCTGTAATAAATTGCATAACTTTCATGAATCCATGGAAGCCTCAAAACGTATAATTAAACATAATTGTTTATTTTAGACGCCGCCTAATCGTGGGAGACGCAATGAAACGTTTCAAACGCAGCAACTGAGCGTATGCAGTTCATAATTTTTTATTTATTTACAATTTTTTATTTACAAAAACACGCATTCTATAAATATTATAATGTTAAATGTTATATAGGAGGATGATGATGAAAATGACGATAATGGGAACGGTGCTAGAAATGGCGATAATGGAAATAATGACAATGAAAACGATGATATTGAAAACAATAATGATGATGATAATGGACCGCAAACAGAAGCACAGGAAGAAGATGAAGATGAAGAAGAAGAGGGTGGATCTATACAAGCTCTGATCGAATTATTACCATTAGCTGCGCCAATTCTCGAAGAACTTAGTGATGTAAGAAAACACAAACTTGTACACATTGATAATTATGATTAAAACATTTATAACTTTTTTATATTCGTGTTCTATATTCTGACTGTACAACATTCTATGGTATCAATACCATATTAAAGATAAAATCAGTATAAAAAAACAATGATTATTTTTAGCCGGAGTCGGATGTTGATATAGCAGAGGTGCTTCAAGGTGCAATTCCTCTTCTTGAAGGACTTTCTGATGTAAGATTAAAATGCTTTTCTCTGTTCTTTTTAAATTCTTAGAGATTTAATTATATAATGATAAAATATGCTTTGTCTTCTAGCCAGAGGAGGAGGGCGGAGTTAATATTCCAGCAGTCTTACTGCCACTCTCCCAAAAGCTCAGTGAGGTAAATTTGTTGAATAATACTTTCTAAAATCTATACACTAAATATTAAAACAATCTCTTCAGGGCCCTGAAGGACAAGGTAGTGATTCTGGAGCTATTTTAGGACCTATTATACAATTGATAGCGCCGTTGAGCGGACCTCTTTCAGGCCCCTTGATCGGTCCGCTGAGTCGTAGCAGTAGTGGCGTAAGAATTTTATAAAATTATATACAGTAAAAAACATCCTGTATTTGTATTAAAACTGATCCTTAACATTTTTTTTGAATTTTTAACATATAAAGTGTTAAATTAATATAATGTGATTTTTTATTATTTAAATATTTAGTTATTTAAATATTTTGTGTTGAATTGATATTTAACATTCTTAGTGTTAAACTAATATAATTTATGATTTATGTGAATAAATTAAATAATAATATAGTTTTAAAACATAAATTCTGAGTAAACGAATAAAAAGTAAATACGTATTAATTTAATATATAAATGTTAATTTTATTGAAAAAACACACAATTTGTTTCCAACTTGTGTCGAAGTTTTATATGTTTTGTGTTAACTTTTACATAACGTTTGTATTATTTTTTGCCATATTTATCTTGCGTTAAATTAGCATAAAAATTCAAGTAGATAGTGAAAAAAATTAGGACACATAAAATGTATTAAATTTAACATAAATTTTCTAACTATGTAGATATGTAGAATATGAATAGAAAGAAAAATTGTGAGTTTTATCATGATTATTATGCGAAAAACAGATATAAACGAATAGTATACGGAAAGAAATGACGTATTAACAGGATTAACAGCAGTTTAATTGGAAATAATTTTGTTAATTCAATAACAGTATATTAATAAAATAGATATCTTATTTTAATAAAAAATTATTTGTTTTTTTAATTGCTATTAACAAGTTTATTTTCAATTAGACTAATACTATTAATATATAACTTTTTTTTAATATTCACTTGATTTTTAGCCTGAAGGTGTACAAGGATCGGCGTCCGTATTTGCAGCATCGGGTGAACCTTTAAGCAAGGTAAGCTTTTTTAATTTTTATGTATATTTATACATACATAATATATTGCAATTTTTTATTAATGTTTTGTTATCGCCTTAATGCTTTAGTATTATCTATTTATGCGTTGATTTTAGCCACAAGGTCCATATGGGCAATCAGTGTTGTCAGGCCTTATCGCTGGTATTACCGCTAAGCTAAGTAAAGTACGCATCATAAAATTGTTCTCTATATAATTATTTAATAATTTTTATTAATAATAATAATAATATTAATAACTTTATCAATGTGCATTAATTAAAAAGTATGTGAATATAACTTATGACACTGTACAATGCAAAACAAATGAAGTATAAGACAGCAATAATATTGTCTTGAAATTAATTTTTAGATTCATATAAAAAACTAAAAGTTAGAAACTAATTACAATAAGTTTGCAAATTAGAGATTATATTTAAAAATGAAAGTATCGAATATAAGTTAACAAAATAAATATAGATAATATACATAAAAGAAATAATAATAACACAAAAATTTGATAAAGCTTAAGAAGAATAAAGTAATTAAAGTAACCTCGATTAATCTCTTCTTTTTCTATTTTACAAAACTAAATTAATGCTATTTTATTATTTTCAAATTTCAGGAAAGCGCCGCTTCGGCAAGTGAATCGGATGTGAAATCTCTAGTAAGCTCGATTGTGACAGGCGTGCTCGCTGGTGCTAGCACAGGTTCTAAAAGTCACAAAAGTTATGGTTACAATCAATATGGTAACGCTGGGTATGGTCAAAATAGTTACAGTGGTAACAGAGACACGTCCCACGCGTCCACAACTTATGATGGTTATAATTCTTACGGCAAACCTGTAAGCAATTTTCCTCTTACATACCTATACGCGTACAATATTTTGGATTTAAGATAATTATAAATTTAATTTGTAAACTCTCGTTGAATAATTGCGAAAAAATTTTGAATTGAAATTAAAAACAGTGTTTCCTATTTTTATTTTTTATTGTGCTTGTGCAAAAAAATAGCATTTCCGCAATTTTTCTCTCAGATATTTGAGATTTTTTTAATCTGCTTTGCAGGAAGCTCCGAGTGGTAGCGATCTAACTGGACCGCTGAAAGAAGTCCTCGGCGCTTTCTTGAAATTGTCGGCTACGTCGGCGACTTCCAGCGCAAATCTGTCCGGCACATCGTCGAGCTCTAGCACTGGTCTGTCAGCCAGTTCTTCACAGTCGTCAGAGGAACCGGAAAAACCCACGTATGGTCCACCCACAAATCCGCCTTATTCACCGCCACCATCCAGACCTTCTTACGCTATACCTCCATCTACGAACTCACCTTACGTGTCATTCACGCGAAGACAAGTTTTGCGGCAGCCAATAAAGAAAATTTAAATTACACATTTTGCCTGCAATTTATTACTTATCGATTCTTAAATGATTACTTCTGTAATGGACAGTATTTTGACTGTAAATGTTATTAATATTATTCCTATACAATATAATTTTTCTTATACAATCTCTTTGAAAAGGCTTTGTTCAACGCTGATGTCACGGTCATAGAATCGGTTTATGACCTCTCTGATAAATCCTCATTCAGTCATTTTGCAACAACAAACTCATTACAATTGAAATTATGTGAGTAACACTTTTTATGTAATTATTACGGGATAATCTAACCGCGCAAGGACAGGTATAACATCATCGTTCAAACTTTCATTTTTGTTTAAATTGTTGTTTCTGTAAACAATCTTATGGATAAACTGTAATTCCACGCAAGAAGCGTGAATAAATTGTCGCTTATATTTTTGACGACAGAATATTGTAAGAATATCGATTATAAATTATAATTATTCAATCAAAATTTTTTGCAATTATTTTTTACAACTTTTATTAATAATTATTATTAATACAAAAAGATTTAGATTTAATTTCATTTTAATTTAATTTAAAATGCATTCAATTAGAAAATACAGCAACGATGTAAACGTAATATTTTATATTTATTGAGAAGGAAATGGTAGTTATTTTATACGTTTAAAGAGACTATATTTATTTCATTCGGAACATGTACAAGGTATCTGTAAAAGCTATAAAAGAGCACTTAAAAAACTTATTGCTTGCATATACGAGCGACACTTACGCATTATCTAGATCTGGTATCGCATATCCGGGTCTACGCATATCTGAATCAAGAGCTAGATATCCGAAAGAAAGGGACAAAAAGAAGCATTCTTGCAATCTTGCAATTTCTTTTTCTACATATCTAAATTTTATGATATCATATAGGATTAACAAAGGAAGAGCCAAGTAATATAGTAATACACACAAATTTTGTCTAACTTAGTAACTTTAAATATATTTTAATATTTACCCCCACTAATTCATAGGTATGACGTAATATTTGAGCAGCCGCGAAAAATTTGTATTGAAAGTTTTGGAATTTTTAATTAAATGAATTATGTTACTTGCTAATGAATTAGGAGGGGAGGGAGTAAGTTTAAAAATTAGGCGAAATCCGTGTATACAGAAAAGTCATCGATACCGACATACTTCGTTTTTGAATAATATTTCTTAATCAAAAACTAAAAATAAAATTTTAGAAATATAAATAAAACTAAAAAGTGTCTTCTATCATTAGATAACATAGTAGTTTTTATAATATATTGTTTACAATTTTGCAACAATTAACTTTTTCGTATATAAATAATAATGAATAACGTATATAAATAAAAATGAGCCCCAAAATTAAAGAATAGTAGATAGTAACATATTCTTATTCTTTTTCTTTCACAGGAATCATCTGTAAAAATACCTACAAGTGATTAAGTGAAGATATATAAGATTTTTTCTCTCTGGAATTTTTTCACTTTATATATAAAATCTTTTTTGTTCATTTATATGCCGTTCTGCAAGATGTTACACAACAATTTTGTTTTTTTTTTTAGGGTTTTGTCACAAATACACAATTCCACACAGTTCCGATAGGGCTATTTGACACTATAATACAATACTATAAAAATTAAGTTAGCTCATGGTTTATCTTATAGACAGATACGTTTGAGCCCTGATTTTATATTTATAATCGTATTATAAATAAAATAAGAGAAAAAATATATAAATAAAATTGATTTAAGAAACTACAAACATAAAACGCTCTATAATAAAATGAATAATATAGCCACTATAACTTCAAAAAGAAAATTGTAAGAATTTTGTTCACATTTGTAGAATTCGTTTTTTGCTTGTATAGAAACAAGTCATAAAAATATATATAAATTATGAGTTTTTACTTCTTTAAACAAATCATATTTTTCTATTATTATTAATAGAATGCAACAGTTTCTGAGAAATAAGGAAGTGTCTATTTAGAAAATTTATGTCAGTATCGGTAACTTTTTTTTTACAATATTTGACTCCTTGTAATATTTGATTAAGCAACGTATAGCTAATGGAGAAAAAATTAGACTGTATGAAATGATAAATGCTATTATATAGCGAGATTATACAAGCAAACTTTACGACAAGCCGATAAGCATTAAATATATCTATCCCGGATATATGATATATTCTGGATATACGATGAATTACGTATTATGTGATTATCTCTAAACGATTATTAACAATTTATTTTTATTAGGTAGTCATATTTATAGTTTGTACTTGCATCTCTTTCACATTGTTGACATGGCTATTAATCATAACCGAGACAATAATTTAACGATCCCTGTAAGCGATTCGAACTCCACATTGCACAGGAGACCAGTTTCGCGAAAGCATTGGTCTTCAGAATTTTACTCATTCTCATAAAAAAACCTATCGAGAAACCAATAATTTGCATAATCCGAGACACTTTCAACGAAACGTTTTACGACAGAGCACGGTTTCTCTAAAATTGTCTACTCTTTCTCTCCTATCATTTCCTAGCTCCGTCTTTATCGTCTTTAAAATATAACCGACAGATCAAATGTTATTATAGATGGACAAGTTTACGTAATTCGTGCAAAGTATTCTGTGCTCCCATTTGTTCACTTTGTTTTCTTCACTCTACTTTACATCTCTTTAACAATTCAACGATTTGTATATATGAGGAAATATCGTTTGACAATCATGCACGCGCGGCGCATAATAGCTTTAATGGTTCGTGACATTTACTAATAGTATATAGCATATAATGCAGCCAAGATGCGAACCTGTGCTCGTAATATTGCATAAACGGCATTTTTAATTGCTTGCTGCTAGTAACAAATCGATACTTGACTTTTTTCGAAATAGCCAGTGAAAGTCTTTGTATGTGATACTAAAATTTTTTTGTTCATTACATTTAAAAAATTTGGCTTTTGTCCCTCAAATCAACTTCCAAATCAAAGTTTCTAAAGCCGACACGCTTCCAATAGAAGTTTCGCAACATTTTTTAGTCTGCATAGGATCATACTTGCATCATGCAATAATCACGCAGATTCTGCTAATCGATGCGTCTGCATTCAACGATTTCACTTCAATAATGATTGCATGTAAATTATAAAACGCAAGGTCCGAGCCAAGATCGAAGTCGTTATATCAACGGAAGAGAAAATTCTTAATCAGCCTGTTCGTTTCCTGAATATTACGTATATCATTAACATATATTTGGAAGACATAAACAGGAAGATGCAAATACTCCAAATAGTTCGTTAACTGTTTAATAATTTTTTAAATAAAATAATTCTTCGTTATTTATTTTATACTTAAATAATTTTTTCTTTTATTGATGTATATGTACATATTATAATCTTGTAGAAATTTTCGTTATCAAGATATATTTTATTTTAATTGCATAATCTAATAATACACTGAGAAAAATTGATTAAATCTTAATACATCTTCCTCTCACTTCTTTAAATATTACTAATAAGTAAAGATTTACATTAAATAAATATTTACTCAATAACAAATTGATGATTAAAATTAACAAATTAATGATTCTCAATTGAATAAAAAGATACGTTTTCATTTAGTAAATTTACTTAAAACTATATTTAAATAAATATTTATTAAAATTTAATACATTTTTTAGTATATATAAATAAAAAAAGATAAGCACGCTCGAACTTGAGACATATTTTACAAGCCCATCACAATTAACGAGTGAAAAAAGTCGTGATTCTAGAAAAAGAGAAATCTACTATTGTCTTTAATTTTGTTAAGCTTTCGTTTTGTCGAAAGATCGTGTCGCATTAATTCTCTCGATTGCTGTTTCAAGTGAAAGCACGTTTCACTTTATCTGACCTATCCATATAATCCTTCCAGGATTATACGGAAGATCATTTTCTTCCGGCAGTGTCAAAGAGCTCAAGGCTGGCATGCTTCTTCGCTAAATATTATTGTAACATTGACAAATGATCATAAAAATCATGAACTCAGCTTACGATGAAGCAGCAACTTTTAGGAAATTGAATGTAGCAATGAACTAAATATCAGCGTACGAATTATAATAATCAAATACAAATTGGAAACTGTAAAATAAACAACAAAATCCGCTTTTTTTCGAATAAAATCTTTACTACTTCGCTTTTTGTATATATATATATATATATACATATATATATATAAAACAAAATAATTTAAAAAAAGAAAGAAGTAAGAAAGAAATTTAAATAAATAAATTTGTAAAAGTAGTAGAAAAAAGTATATAAGGATATAAAATAATTTTCTAGTATTCTATTAGTTTGCAAAAATATATAAATATGCAAAGTCCAGCAGTCAGCTGAGGATTGCAAGATAGCGCCGAAGGCCACTTTCTATCACCAAAGAAAGTGAAACTTTTCGTAGACTCGAGGTCATTAGTTGACCCTCAATGCTTTGCTAAAGCATGGCAGACATTCCAAATAGCATACAGACGCACTCATTTACATTACGCAATACTTAATAGATTTCGTTTCATCAATTACTTCAATAAAGTTCTTATAAAAGAACGTCAACTAAAACATTTAACACAATATTATAAAAAATTTGTTTTCTATACAAATATACATACATATTTTTAAATTATTTTAATAATTTTAAATATTTATTTAAATTATTTTTATTTCAATTTTTAATTGTGTAATCAATCATATAATAAATCAAAAGAAATTGCATGTGGTTTCCATTTCGATGCAATTTCCTTTTCGCAAGTGCAAATAATTAGGTGTAAACGTCAGTCAATAGAATTAGGTCATTTCTATCGAGTTAAAATTGAGCTTACATCATGCTACCGTTTCACATATAAAATCAAAATGGGAACCACTTTCATCCTCGTTATTAGAGGTCGTTGACGACGTGTGATTAACAGCTAAGCTTGATTAATGCTAGTGGCTATCGACCATAAAAACCTGATGTTGCTTTTGTGCTAGAACATACGTTGCTGAATAATTCGCAGTAACTAGAACACAATTTACCGCTCTGGAGAAACGTTAAATTAAGCGATTATACGTTGTGAGCACGTTCAACGCTCAATTAAATAGCAAGAATATCAGTATATTCTAACTTGCATTAAATATATTATATTACAAAAAATAGAGCTGAATAGAGTCATTATTATTCTAAACATTCTGTTCATTACGATTGATGAGCATGATGTTTTACGCTTGCAATTTGTAATATCACGTTAATTTACATTATGAGAATTTATAGCTTATGTGATTGTCTGGGATAAATCTAGATTACACAGAAATCTTTATTCTGATGCCGCGGAACTTCTAAGATCATTCGATCTTTCCTAAGAGTCTCAAATAAACCACCGTGCTCTAGAATGTCAGGATTGTAAAAAAAAGAAAAAAGCACGATCCCGATATCGTCCCGTGTATTCATTAATAATCAGAAATGGTTTACTGTAGAATACCTAATGACGGCGGCAGAGATATTATGTATATATCAGCTTGATAATCCACGTTTAATTTATACATGCAATCATCTTTAGCACTTTCTCGAACGAAAATCCTTAATTAATATTTCTTAACAAAAAATCGATCTTCGATCGATCTGTATCTTTGTCCGATGATTTCTATTTATTAAGCGTTCGCGATTGAGAATGATAGGCATTTGGCGAGCGACATCTTCGGGGCAATCGATGAAAAATTTCGTCACGTCGTTTGAAATGATCCAACGCGACAGGTTATGGACAGCATTTGCGAACAGCGAACTGGAACAAATACAGTTCAATAGGTGCACTTTGTTGCAATGGGGCAATCCGCCTCGAGATACGAATGTGAGTCTGTGCGCGCGTAATTGCAAGTGGCGCAATTTTGCCATATGAAATTAATTCAATATAGTGTCAACTGTCACGGTTAAAACGATTCTCTTTAACAATAATTACAGGTAGATCTTACAGCGCCATGATTTGTTTTGCATTGTCTATTACAACATATAATTACACAGATAAGCAACTCGCGTAATATACATGCCTTATGACTGTGATAAACATTTAAATCGCATAAAAGCATGACACGAAATCTGCATGTTCCATTAAACATTTTATAAAGTATTTCTCTCATTCATAAACAAAAAAGCACTAATATTTGTTTAAGTCTGCTAAATCTTGTTTTTTTTTATAGAATACTATCAGTTGATGTGTTATTAAAATTTATCACATACGACTAGCTTATTTATTTATATTTGTAAGAAAAATTTAAATTGACAAGAATAAATCAAATAATTTTTGATCAAAGCAGATCTTAGTATTTGATAATATTTCGCAAATTTGAATTACATTATTTCTCAGTTTTATAAACTACATACTGATTCAGTTTATTTGAAACGCAATCATAAACTGAAGCTGGAAATAATATCACAAATTACATTGATCATTAATTAAACAATGCGAATAAACATCTTAAAATACTGCAAAGATCTTATTGCAAAGAATATTATTTCAGCTAAGATTCGAATATGGATCTCCTTCCGGACATCTTATTAATTCATCTACCGAGGCATATGGAAATATTTGTAATAATAATACATTCGATACTTGACAGATGCACAGTTTATAGAACTGTGCATTTATAGCGAATCCTAATGATTACTCATATAATTATTTGATCAATAGCTCACCGTTACATTATGACGGTAATGTGCCAATATTCAATAGTCAGTATTTATTAATAACGTATTTTTATTTTTAAATATTTCGAAACGTTTCGAAATATTTCTAAGGTATATTTTAGCATTTAATTACATCTACTTTCACATTTTTCTTAAACTTGAGCGTATTATCGATATACGAATATATGTATATTTGAATGTGTTGTTTACTATTTAATAATTTATTTGATTGTATATATTTTGAGTTATGCAAATTTAAACAATAGCATGGCGTTTTGCTAATGTAGTCCTCTACACATATTAATTACTCACGGTTTTTTTTGAGGATTTCATATCAAAATAATTATTTGATAATTGATTATAGCTTTACTGTTAATCTGTAATTTATATTAAATAGATTTTTTAAGTACTTTTAAGATTTTTAATACTGAGCAGTTTATATGCAGAAGTTAAATGTATGTATATACATTTATTTGCATATATTTTAAATGTTTTATTTTTTTATTATTCGAAACATCTAACTTTGATCGTGACGGCGTTCTTTATCGTATTAGATGTATTCATATATACTGTCTTAAGGCTTGATAATATTTTTACTTTTTTGTTAATTTTATAATCAAACTCTGTGTTTTTTTTAAACAAAACCAGTTTTGTAAGAGCCCATATTATCATCCTAGTTTTTCTTCGAATCATTAATGCAGTGTTGCCACATTTTTATAAATAATGTCCTATGTAAATGTTTCGTGAATTTGAGTTTAAAATTTATTGAACAACATTTTGAATATAATCGATGAGTTTTAAATTTAAATTTTGATTATTAATCAAGTTATTATGTAAAATATAAATGGAGGGGTCATTATATACCACCATCTTCTCTACATAAATTTGTAAACATACAAATTCATAGAGGAGATGGTTGAGAATTTTAAAAAGATATATATATTAACATAATTGATAAATTAGAAATCTTTAGTCGAAGTTAGATCTTTAATGCTTAAATAATTCAATGTGAATTATATACAAGATGTTCCAAAAGTAATGATACATTTTTTGCATAGGAGTAGAATCGATTAAACAAGAAGAAAAGTCCTCTACCATTTTATAATTTTTGCAATAGTTAACAAGATATAAATTACTAAAAGTTGTTGAAAATTGGTCATCAATAATTTTGAGTTCTAAGAATTTTTTTAGAATTTTTTATCAACTTTTTAGTACTGCATTTTCGTATTTTTACCAACATGAGAAAACAGTATTAAAAAATTCTGAAAAAATTCTAAAAAATTTTTTAGAGCTGTATGAGAAGAAAATAAACAATTTTCTCTTACAGTTTTTCTATAAAGTTGAGTAAAAAATTGAAGACTAATTGTCAGCAATTTTAATTATTACAGAAATTGCAAAATGGTAGAGGACTTTTCTTCTCAATTTAGTCCATTCTCCTGTGCGAAAGATTTATCGTTACTTTTTGACATTCTATATATATAACAGTATCGAGGGGGATTTGTTTTAGTCAAGGTGTTTTTTTTAAGTGGAGATGCTAAAAAGATATGAAGGTCACCACCCTTTCACTTTCATTTGAAACATTTTTTCGTATTATCAAAAATAAACGAAATATTCAAGATGTTTGATTTAAGGACCATCCTGTATATATATATATATATATATATATATATATATATATATGTGCGTCATCAAAATCCGGACAAATTTCAATTTAAATTTTCTGCCATATTATGCCTCCGCCAGAGATTGTTGTTGGCATCCGAGAAAGCCTAATGCTTCTAGTAAACAATCATATTTTCAAAATGGCTGCGATGTTAAAACCAAGTGCGGAGTATAATCGAAGAGCGATTATTGAAGGCTTTCGCGCTGGGTGCTCAGTAACGGAAATAATTCGATTCTTTGGATATCCGAGATCAACTATTTATGACGTTGTGGCAAAATATACAGCTTTAGAATAGTCCAATGAAGGTTCCAGTATGCCAGCGAGGAAGAGTATTCGAAAAAACGCACCGCGAGAATCCTCGGTAGTCATTGAAAGAGCTTAAGCACTGATTTCGGATGGCCTAGGGCAATTGTTGCGAAAATTAGCATCGCTCGTTAGTGTAAGCAAGCCAACAATGCGTCGAATTGCCGAGGAGGATCTTCGTACACACATTAAAGATACGGTGCTCTCTGAAGCTGCCAGGACAAGCCGAGTTGTTTGCTTCCATTCTGGCCTCCCAACAGCCCAGATTTAAATCCCTTGAATTACTACGTATGGAGCGTAGTTGAAAGGATCACAAACAAGTCTTGGCATTCTAATGTAGGACCGCTATTGGGGCAGCATTCGTCAACATGGACAGCGCTACATTACAACGTGTGTGCGAACGTTTCGGCCGAGAATAGAGGTCGTCGTTCAAGCTAATAGGGGATATATCGAATAATTGTACTCTATAGGAATCCCCCCCCCCCAAGTGCCATATAAGGATTTTTTGTATTATAATATTTAAATTTTCATAAAAATAAACATTTTGTTTAAAGAAATTATTCGATTTGTCCGGATTTTGATGACGCATCCTGTACATGAATTTAAAAATTATAAAGAAAAACATACAATTACATTAATTTTATTAATTTATTAATAATATATACATTAATAATAAATTAAAGGGAATAACAAAATGATATTTAGTGTTTTCTTTCAGCGGCAATGATGTCAGTGCATTGCACTATATAATAAATAGCTCAGAATATACTAGAATAATGCTTTTAAGATTGCTTATTTTACTTTGCATACTAATTACATTCAGAAATCATTATATCAATTATAAAAGTAGCTGCTTCTACTATATATAGTTAAGATATTTGTTATCAAATTCTAAAGCATACAATTGGATGATGAAATTAATGTCCTGTTTTTTCTGACTGATGAACTTTACGATAACGAAATTGTACTCTCATCCACTATCTATACTAGCAGAGATCATCCCTACTGAAAAAAAATCACGTCACTTAATTGCATGATAAAATTATGTAATTAAAACATGTAAATTACGTTATTCCAAAATTAGTATGTTTAAAATGATTGTTTAAAATTATTTAATTTGAAAAGTATTCACATGATGTTCTTTTTCCTTCTATTTTTACCAATTCTTTAAAATTCTTTAAAATTCGATAAATGATAGATGAAATTATTTCTAATATCCTGTGATTTTTCACAAATTACATCATTTAAAAAAATCACCTACTGATTTGAAATAATCCATGATTTATATGTTTAAATTATATGATTTCATCATGTAACGTGACGTGATTTTTTTCAGTAGGGACGCCTTTTCATCTACTGGTTCAATTACTTTAACCACAATGATAAGATCATTTATCGAAACATTAATTATTGGAAATCTTCCACATTAAAACTCTTGTCAATTTGAATCTTTATGTGTGTAAAATTCTTGATCTAGTGTTCTTTCTGAGAAATGCATATGTTCTTGTACAGACATTTGACTTATTTTGCATTTGTAAATTGCATCACTATTGCTATTGGAAAGTTACTTGAGGTCTATTAGCATAATGCAACAATCGCTGATTGCTCGGTTTATCACATAATCACCTTGTTCTGCAAAACATTTCTACATTCCAAGAAGGAAATATTCTGATCAGTACAAGCTCATCACAAGATATTCAGACAATTTTTTTTGGTTTTTTGACACATCACGCGCGCGCACGCACGCACGCATACACACACATACACGCACACGCACATATTATGTTTTCTAAATTACAAGAGGCGTAAAGAAAATTGTTAAAATGTGATCAGATTAAGATTGAAATTGGATTTGAATTTAACCAATAAAAAAAAAATCAAGTAGTGAATATTATTTTTGATTAATCAAATTCCAATCCAATCTCAATTTTAATTTTCTAGTCTGAGTTTTATCATTCATCCTTTTGGCTTTATGTTTTTTTTCGATACATAATGATATTCCAATATTGATCGTCGCAGTGATATTATTTTATTTACTAATTTTATTCTAATGTAGAGTACATTAACTTTACGTTAATTCACGGAAATCGAATGTTGCATATCAAAAATATGTTAAACTTATCACCTCTGTTACGAAATAGGTAACATATCTTGCTAATGTATAGATTACGCAAATCTAATAGATTTCTACAACGGTACGATGATCTAAATCTGATTGAAACCTACTATTACCTATTATTTGCATGTCTTGATTATTATCTCTCTTTATCCCTATTAGCTACATATCTAGTTTATTGCGGACTATATATATTCGTTTCTTGCACAAAGTGGAAAATGTTAAAGATTGAATCTCTGTTATGCACTCTCACCTCACTTAATGCGCGCGTTTGTTCAAACGTAGTTATGAAATGAATTTCCGGAGCAAAACATACGACACGGGCTCTCTCCTCGGCATATCCTTATTATTTAGTGCGAATAGATTTAATCTATGTTCTCTCTCTTATGTTAAAACTTTATGTATTGCTACAATGATTATTGTATCATTAATCGCCAAAGATAAATAATCGAATTTCTATTGAGAAAGTCGCTGACGGAAGAATAAAGGCAGACGCATTGCAAGATAGATGCGATCGACTTTTACTCTCGTTTACGTGAAGACTGCTCGAAACACGTCACGTCCATTATAATAAATTTCTCAGTGCATGCTCGATGCGGCTGACGACAGTAGAGGAAGTTTCGTAGGCACAGTCGGTCGGAGAAAGTAAAGAACGATATTTATTTGGGTTGCACGACCGGGATTAAACAACGGATGTCGCGTCATCGGACGCTCGTGTCAAACGCACGCACGAACGATCCGACACGTGCTGCCGGCGCCATTACGTAAAACCGAAGAAATAAATTAACGCGACTTTGAATAAAACACCGCAATAATGTTGCAACATAATAGGATGTTCTTTCGATGTATTTTAAAATAACATATTCATAATAAAAGAGGAAATACTTTCTGAAATGATGACTCTAAAAATGACATATGTTTGTTAAAAATTTATGTGACATATATTTGTTAAAAATTGCATAATGTGACTGTATTACGTAAGCGTGAAGATACAATTATCTACTTATTCTAATTCATTCGTTATATCATCTTATTAGCACTTCAGAATAGAAAAATAAGCACGCTCTTTAAGAACATAACGTTTTTACGTAACGCTTTTACTTTTCTCTCTCTGCATTTCTCGCGGGGCGTTTACAAAATTTCTATAAAATAAAATACCAGAACAAGAAAAGGGCAAATGAGAATCAAGTTACAGTTGGTATGCATAAATTAGCAATCTCAATGTAGTGTTATTGTTAAAATAAATTACAAATAAATTATTCGAGAATAAATTACAAATAAAATATGTCACACAATATGCATAGAAAAAAAATTTGCTGAAGTATCTAAAATATTTAGCTAGATACAAATCTGAAAATAATTATATAGGACGCTTAAACTGGTTGCTACAATATCAAAATATTTTGCAGCATTACTCATCAAGCTAGAAATTTCAATTATTATCCAAAAATTTAATTATTATACAAAATTATGTTTTGTATGTGGCTATGTTTTTAAATGTTTCAGGAAAATTGTTTCTTCTTTATACTTTCATTTGATATTCCCGAAGAATATTCGCTTTGTCATAATTCTAAGAAACATATCTACATACATAGAGGTACAAGATTGTTATATGAAAAATCGCTCAGATAATCTACTTCGCGTCGCATCTTTACTTCCGGTCGATGAGCCAATTGATCTAGCAATCCTATCATCGATCTGTCAACGTGTGACAGGCCTGTCACGCACCTCATGCGACGCAGAAATCGCCTCGCCGTAAATCTCCTCGCCCACCTCGTCATCGTCATTCGCGTCGCCTCGGTGACGCGTTCGTTTCGTGCGGTCAATTTCCCCATTGCAACTTTCTTCGCGAACGGCGAACGCATGACCGCTCCTCGCCTTCGTTCCGGCGGATAGTCGCGTGTATCAAAGTCCCGATCGATCAGCTGCGTCGCGAATAACGAGTTCTTCATTTCATTTCGGGAGTTTCTCCCATGAGACGTCCACTTCGCCCACCTTCGTATCGCGATCGATGATCGAGAGGACGTTCGTGGTAAAGGTCGCGATTGCGCGAGTGAATGATCGCTTGAAGCGATCACAAGTGACACCATCGAGTGGTGCACGTCATCAGTGAACTATTGCGACAATTTCTTCAAGAGTGCATTTTGCGGTTTTGGGGCCGGCAGAATCGAAAATTGCTGTCTGCGAGAAGAAAGTGACTTTGAGAGACGTAAAGGTATGTGGAATTGCGGAGACATAAAGCGAAATGAATCAATAAACAATTATTGCAAGGCAAGTAATCTTTAAAGTTAATTAGACAGGTCGATGTGCCTCTGTGACAATAATGGTGCGAAATGCTGAGTAATAAATGCATCTAAACATTTTTATTTTTATAAATGGTACTATTGATGAAATCTATGTTAATGTCATCTTTGCGATGAGATTTAAATTCAATTTTACAAAAAGTGTTTATTTATATTTTAGTTGATTTCATAACAACTTTCGTTAATTGATTAAATAAATGTAAATTATTTTTGTTAATTTATATAAAATTTATATAAGTGAAAATTATACATCGCTGATCGATTAAATTTCTCGATTAAATTACAAGAAAAATTAGGTACGTGAGCTGAATTAATTAAACACGAAACTTAGCCACATCTTGATATATTTATTGCGAGAAATATTTTAAATTTACTTAATTAAGAAGAAACTTGACAAACGTGACAAGAAAGATATCGTGAAAGTTGACATCCAAGTGCATTTAAGTTTCGTGTGTGTTTTCGTAATTCGTAATCATAAATTGCAAGTAGGTTATTCTTAGAACAACTTGAAATTGTTGCACTCTTCTGTCAGCAAAGCGCAAAGAATGATTACAAAGTTAAATACATTTAATAAATGTATAGATAAATAGTTACAATATATTAGCATTGCTTTTGAAATATGTACATTGTTGTTGAAAGTGTGCGTATGGCGCAAGTTACTTTTTCTCATTCGTATGCGACACCACTAGAACGTTCGATGCAATGTTTAACACGTATCTGACACTCTCATAATCGTATCCTGGATCTTATAGATTAATTACGTACAAAAAACAATTGCGTATACAAGGATACTGCTACATTATCTCCTTTTACTTCTTGGCCTCGTTTGAATTTTTTCTTAAGAAATTATGGCACATGTGCGTTACGAGAGAATCTAAAAATAAAAATTTCAAAGAAAGAAGATTTGTGAATATGACAATCCATTATTCCCATTACGCTTCCGACAAGATTTCGATTCTGTTTTTAGGGAATGAATCATACATATGTATCTTTTTATGCAAGCCGGACTTCACGTGAATAACGCGTGGGATTTTTTGCTTCCCTTTTTACTTTTCTCCTGCAGGATTATCGAGGTATGTTACTCTCTCTTCTATTGGAAAGTCACTCGATGTTTCTTCGGTTGCGGTTGAGATGCCGTATTCGTATGAACGTGTGTTCGCGCGTGGCGCCACTTCACGATCGGCTGGACAGTCTGACTACAGAATAGTCTTACTACTTAGGCAGCTAATAAAGCCATCATACATCCAAACTAATTGATTTTAATCGAATACTCTCGGACTCTCGGAAATAAAATATTCCGGTGGAAAAATGATTTAATGCTTTTCTCTCGATTTCTATCGATTATATTGATATTCATGTATTTTATGCTAAACAATTTAATTTAATTTAATCTAAAAGAAACTACAAATTTTTAATGGCAATCTTTTATTTTGAAGTTAAATTATTGTACTGTTAAATAGTTGTTTGTATCATGTTCAATTGCGAAAGACTATAGTGTTCTAGTGCATTTTTGACGACCTGATTTCATCATCATATAGCGGATATAAATGACGACGAAAGGAATCCATTGAGCAATTGTTCTAAAAAAGTAATGGCTAATCGATACAGAACATATGTTTAAAATAGATTATCGCTGTTTTAATTTACATTTATAAATGCAATCCTAAATCATATATTCCAATTATATATTCCAAAGATGCATTATCCAAATTCTTGATGTTAAGAGTATTTGAGGTTCTCGACAAATTTGTTTTCTCATAAAATTTTCTTATAAAATTTCGATTATTTGGAATTGTGCTATTTATTGCACTCAGGAAATAACAAAAATATATCACGAAAACATTGTTAATTTATCTATATTTAAATATGGAGTGTCGGAAACAATTAAATTTAAATATATAACTGTAAGTTTTATTGAGATATTTAAGTTTAATTTAAAAGTTCTTATTTTTTCCAATTAAGCGTCAAATAATTTATAAGGATTATTTCTGCGAATTACGTATGTGCGCAATATGAACAAATTTATATTTTTTCCTGTTTACTCCAAAAGAGAGAATATCCACAAGAAACATGAGGGTCATCTGATTAATTTTAATCAATTACTACATGCTGCATTTCTAAAAGTGCATTTGAAATTGAAACGCTGCCTTTTAAATTTTGGTCAAGGCAAAAGGAGAGTTTATTTTAGTTAACAGCTCTTAAGATCCAACCACTGAGCATGATAATTACGAACAAAATCTAATGCGTATAACGATAATTAACTAACGATTAAAAAGATTGAAATAATTAATACGATGTTAAAGTAACATTTTCTTAATTGTTACAGTTTCCCAACTTTTTGTTGGCAAATTGTCAAAGATTACAACATGATACAAATATTGTAATACATCATCTCTTTTATTCGCAATTTCTAAAACGATGTGTCAAGCACATTTTTACAATATGCAAAAAACGAAGATAAACGGCCCAATTTGAATAAACTATTTCTTACGTAAACTATATTCTCTAATTTCATATGTAAGATAATAGCTTGAGAAAGTTTGAACATAAATCATGAAGCTTTAAAATTATGCAATAAAAGCATTAATATTTGTGCATATTACATGTGCAAATTTTCAATTTTAGATATTCACATAATTGAATGAGAGAGAGAATATTAAAGGTGATTTAGCTCTTTTTGATGTAGCTATTATCTTAAACTGTGTTATTGAATATGCATTCTATTGAGTTACACAGCACTTGTTGTAGATACGTTGAACTACATAACTAAAAGTTATGTAGTTCCTATATTACTTAATGCTATATCTCTTCTTTTTACTACTTTGGGAAAAAGATGATATGAAAAAATCAATAATATCTTTTCTGATTTTTCAGATTTTATTATTGTTTATGCATGAGCGTGATGGTTATTGTAAGATTGGCCATTAAATTATGAGTATCGATTATTATTGCCATAACAAAAGAAATAACCAACTCAAAAGTGGAGTGACTTTGAAACTGACTCATCAAGCCTTACAAGTTTGCACTGTAAAAAGAATGTGTAAAATTACGTAAATAATATGTAAAAATTATACAATATTTATAATGGAAATATATAAAATTGTGCGTTTTTACGAACATTAATATTTTTACTTCTGTAAATATATTTTTATATTTTTAAATGGAAGATATTACTATATATAACAACATAATCTATTTTATAATAATATAAAATTTAATAATTTAATAATTTTTTATAATAATACAATATTTTATAGTAAGTATTTTTAATGTAAATGTACACATTTTTGTAATATTATACGTATAACATAACGATAAATAACATAAGACATT
>Ga0157363_1001340_pt1 | contig 20432 bp, 16 predicted proteins | sample AttsexASBM1_FD_111477 | JGI IMG/M metagenome (GOLD analysis project Ga0157363, IMG submission 111477) | Fungus gardens microbial communities from leaf cutter ant in Ribeirão Preto, State of São Paulo, Brazil - Atta sexdens ASBM1 | ecosystem: Host-associated > Fungi > Mycelium > Unclassified ... | reverse complement strand
TGGATTGATTCGTGGATAGCCTCAAAAGATGACCAGTTTTTTTCGACGCGGGATTCGCTATCCGAAAGATGGGAGAAAGTAGTGGCCAGCGATGGACAATACTTTGAATCATAAATGTATAACAGTTTTTTACAATAAAGTCTCGAATTTCGGAAAAAAAAGGCGAAAGCAAAGTTGTACACCTAATAAGTAAAAAAAAAGTATTTTAGGATTGTGAAGGAAACTCAGAAAGAAATAAAGAATAGAATTATAATTTTTTACTATTTAATTTTTATTTGAATAATTTAATAATTAACTTATTTAAGGAAAAAATCATGCGTATTTTTATCATAAATAATTCTAAACCGCTGAATAGAAGTAGAGGAAAAAGGGGAATAAAAATAATTTTAAAAATTGAATAATATTATATAATATATTTAAGTATTATATTTTATACATTTTTTTATAAAACATGAATTTATTTCTATAAATGTATAGTATACAACGCAATGTATATAAAATTTCATTTGAAGCACACATTACTAATTCGCACTTTATGATTGGAAGTTCTATCATAAACTTCATGCATTTCTTTTAACGCATTGCATTTATTATTAATAGAATTTTGGCGTAAAATAGACACAAATTATTGAAATGTCTTTTCTTGTACGCGATTTTGTTAAAAAGATAGTACTTATTTTACGATTTTTGTGGATACGATTTAACAATAGAATGACATGAACACAATTTAATAATATTTTAATAATATAAATCAATCAACTAAACGCGCTTTCTTATTAAATAATTTAATATCACGAATAAGCAGAAGGAATGATGAAGAGATTAGGGAAAAGATAATTTTTCAAAGCAATATATTTTTAATATAGATTTATTTATTTACAGCATATACAATATAATCTTTTGGTATTTTGAGACGTGTTCGGAACTCAAAGAATTTTCACGAAGGAGTTATAACTATTGTAGCGATATAAAAAACGTCGAAACTCAAAATCGTGTTAAGTTTTCTATTTAATAATCAAGTATCTACACATGTGTTGTTTCTTCGGAATCTTACAATAGAATACCTAACTTTCCTGCTCGCGAGAACGTTCGCTCATTCCATACTCTATCCCAGAGCTTTCTCAATAAATAAAAATATTTCCGCAGGTCGTTACAGTTTATTATTATTTTTATGTTATTCAAATAAGTTCAAAATTCATTTCGCGGAAAATCATAATTCCTCTCCTTCTTATTGTATCTATCTATCCAAATATTGATTATCATCTGAGCTATCATCACTTGTTGGCCGCCGCTCTGAATAGTCTCGAGGTCGGTTTCCTGAACCAAGTCCTCAACTAGAATATCCGTCTCCTACTCGGTCCTCTTTTGACATAGACTTTGCCTTGGAGGATGCATTGCAGTAGTTGGTATCTAGACTCGTTTCACATAATGTGACCTAGGTATTGCAGTTTACAGCACTTAACAGTGTTGGGTACTTCCATCTCCTTGCCCATTCGACGCAGGTCACCCTTTGCGTCCAGGACACTCGCAGCATTCTGCGGTAGAGCCACATCTCAAAGGCGTCCAGGCTTCTTCTCTGCTTCGGTATATTAAAGTTCACGACTCAACTCCATAATAGAGGACTGAGAAGACGTAGCACCTCAGGAGTTTGACCTTAACGTCCATACTTAAATCGTAGTTTTTCAGGACATTGGCCTTTCCATTAAAGACAGCTCTGGACTTCTCTATCCAACATCTGATCTCCTATAAGTGATCTCACTGATCATTGATGTTGGTACCAAGATATGTTTATTTGTGGACTCTCTCAATATGATTCCCGTTGATGTTAGGTGGTCGTAGGGGATATAATCTTTATCATTAGATATCATTAGTTTGGTTTTGTCCACGTTAATATCTAGACCGTATTGCTGACTGACCAACGCAACTCGTACCATGAGCTTTTGCAAGTCCGCTGGGTTATCAGCGAAGACAATTGTGTCATCTGCGTATCTAATGTTATTGAGCCTTTGTCTATTAAGGAGGATTGTGCCTGAGTTCTCAATAGCCTCCCGAAATAGGAACTCTGAGTAAAGTTAAAAAGGAGAGCAGACAGTATACAGCCCTGTATCCCTCAGGATTCTAACTAGTTCCATATTCTCGCCTTGTTGCTTGAGTGGCTTGAGTATAGATTCACGATCACTCTCACGTCCTTCTTATCCAGTCTTATACTCTGTAATACCTCTACCATTTCCAATCTTTGGATGTTGGACTTTGTCGAATGCCTTCTGATAGTCAACGAAGCAAACATACACATCACAGTTCATGTCTCTGCACCTCTGGAAAAGTATCCGAACACTGAACAAAGCTTCTTGAGTTCCAAATGCATTTCTGATCAAAAAAATAATTACAAAAATCATAATTACAAAATACGATTTATAATTAAATAATTTAATACATGCATTTCGTTCTGATTTGTGATACGTTGCGGGGAAAAAAATTGGCGCAAACTGTCATAAGAAGAATAAGAGGCATTTAAATGCCTCTATTGTTTCACTGAAATGTTGTGTAGGCAACGTTGCATGCGTAAATGGCATATGTGTCAGGCAATGGTACATATGAGTTTCCTTGAAATTCAATATTCGTTTTATACGACAGCCGTACCGACATAAAGTGTCGGTACAATCTAAACCATAGATTATTAGTTCACATTTTAATAGAATTTCATCATAAATTTTGTGCAAAGTGTTCGCAGCCTTGCGTAAATTTATTAATACAGTTTTGTGTTAAAAATAATACAAAATATTTGAATTTCTCTCTAACACCGTACGTACACGTCGATTTAATTTATAGTACGCATGATCAACACATTGTTCAAGCTCAAATAAAAAGAGTACGGTTATTTTCATAATACAATGCATTATACAATGACAATTTTACGTTATTCTTACTTTACAAGTTCTACATTCAGATCTTGAATCGATAATTATGATGATGGGTTGACTTTCGCTCAATATTTGCTCGTCTCTTGATGAACGCCTTCCACGTAGCATGAGGCAGGATTACGGTTGCCTCGAATATTGCTGATCGCAATTTTTACAGACGATTCCACGACGATCCAGGAACTTATACGATCAGAAACTTATACGATATCAATGTTAATGCATCTTCTCACCAAGATACGAGGCACGTAGCGCGATTTCAAAGATGTATGAGAAGATGTATAGAAAAAAAGAAAACATGTAAATAGATCTTATAAAAAATACATATAAAAAATGCATAAGCAAAATTTTATAAAAATTGAATAAATTTATTCTCTCGCACACCTCAGTCTATCGAATTGGAACGTAATAGTTCATTGCGTGAGATGTTTTCAAGTGTAGTATACTCTGTGGATACAATAGCTAGAGCCCGGAGTTAAGTTCTTAGAACATGTCAATCGTAGCTAGCTGTTCCTACTACATCTCGTTCCTTACCGTCGCTTTGTCGATCGCCACGGCTTTTGGCGAGTAGCAGTAGGGAGAATCATGAAGAATGCGCTACGATTGACTCGTATTGATACTCGGTCGGCAGATAATCCGGACTTTAGTAATAGCAATCTATTCTATATCATAGAAGCAGTCCATCGTTGTTCACAGCGATTGATGTAATAAGAGTACCATAAGTCTCTTCTAATAGTGATCCTCACTACAAATTTTCAGAAGTTTTGCATTCCACTAAATCCTCAGCGTTTATAATAAACTAATCGACTGAATCAGTAATATCAGCAGAAATCTTTATTAGTGCTCCCCATTTCACATTTTCTAGCGACAGATTCAAGTTATTATTGGAAATTATTATTTTTTCATCAAGAGTTATTTCAATACTTATATGTGTGCGATTTTACTTTAATATATAAAATACAAAAAGTATTCGTACAGAGAAAATACTTTTTAAGAAAACATTATTTTTAAAAATTAAATTGATGTCGAATTGATATCGATGATTTGAACCAATTTGACGTCAATTCGATATTTAATTGATGATCATTTCTTGCTGGGTAATTAACAATTATAAAATACAACATAACAATTACAAAATTATAAAATAGATTGTATGTTTCTTAAAATTATATATCACAAAGATGTGTATTAATTATAGAAAATATATCATCTGAAAAATAAGCGAAAATTAAAAGTTCCATTATTTAAATGCTCAAAAAATATTCGTATAGTCAAAAAATTTTGCTTATAATATCAGAAATAAAGTCTGTCCATTCTTACTCCCTTTTCAAAAATTGAGTTTGGGCAGTGTACTCAATGTGGAATTTTACTCTACAGAGTATGAGTTTTTCAGCGTAATATTATAGCAAATAATATGTTCCCATACGTACCACTAGAAGTCTAAATTATGCTAATTGCAAAGAATTTATTACTCGTATATCTTTAATATTAAAACATTATGTAAAAACATTATGAGATCTTTTTTAAAGGTATGAAAAATCAACATTGTTCAACATATACTGTTATAAATACAATATTTTTTCGTTTGCATGATTTATGTTCACTACTATAATATCAAATTACTGATTAATAACGATAATTATTTATTATTATAGTAGGATTAAAATTGCTACAAAATATGGTTCTGTCTCATTATTGTGATCAATCACAAATTTTTTACAGATACAACGGTAAATTTGTGACATTAGCTATATAGTTTTTAAAACTTATTTTATATAATTTTATATAATTATTAATTGAATCGTTCTTTATTTTTTCATTTTTTTGTTTTATGTTTTATAACGTTTAATTACTTTAATTACAGAAAATATCAATTTTATTTATAAAAAAATTTTTGTTTCTGATGCTTATAAGTAAAACTTTCATAAGAAACAATACATATGTTATAAATCGTAAATCGTGGTATAAAAAATTTCTTTAATTAGATAAATAAAATTTTAATTCTATCATTTAAAGATAGAACTCAGTACGATTTGCACTTCTCGGCCGATTTTCGGCTTCGCCTTCCATTATTCTTTCATCTCATCACGCGCAGTCCAAACGTTGCTCAACGTTTAGGAGCGTATAATGCTCGTAGACATGAAGATCACCTGCTTTGAGCGCTCACGTTGTAAACTCCATCCTATTTTTTTTCATTACATTAAATATTAAGTAATAGAAATCATATATTCGATCAAAGCTGTTCTTAAGCCTAAATATTTCGATATGAATTTATATAAGCTCATAGACAATTCTGTACACTGCGCAATGCGTTTCAATCTTGAAACGTAATCATGAGTAGAATTAAAGTAGTATTATATAAAATTATGTGTAATTATTCATGTCCTCTTGAAAAACAACGTTCATTAGTTGTTAGTTAAATAAATGTTCACTTAATAGTTATCAGCGACAAATATTACTGAAGTCGGCATTGGGCGTAAGTGAAACTGCAAAATTGTATTTTCGACAGAATCTTGCCCCAAAGCATGTAACATGTTTATTTTTCGTAGAAAAAAATTTTTATATTGCACTTATGCAATATTATATTTAATGTGGTCTTCGTCACAACTGCCATCGACGTCTCACTGAGAACTTCATGCACTTTTATCTGTTAAATTTAAATCATCAACCGAAAATGCTTTAATAAATTAATAAGAATTTGAGTGAATTCTAGTGAAATAAATCAATTACATCAAAGTGCCTTAAGAGCCAAAACACAAGATATTGATGTGTATAAAATTACTTTATTCGATTGATTGACAATAACTTGACAGACGTTTCGATCTCCGCTTGAGATCCTTTTTAATGTGAGATTAAATATTCCATTAATTTGAGACAAATGTTTCACTCAGTAAGTGAGCACAAATACAATACGTTTAGAGCCAAGTACTAAGTTTCAACGTCACATCAAGCTTCCAAGTTTATTAAATGAATAAATTTTATGTCAAAAGATAGAAATAAAAGATATAGGTTAAAACTTACATAATGATTGTCGTTGAGCGCATTATTAAAGATGTTGTTCAATTGCATGTTACAAATCATCATGACAACGTCTGTTACAACATATCGCGAAGGCATGGAAAGAAAATATTGAAGAGAACAAAACATTAATCGTCCGGATGAATCCGAATATATAGAATTATGTAGTCGTGTTCTCAGACAATAGAGTTCAAAAAATACCGCCAAAACTAAAAGGTAGTGATGCGCGCCGCCCGTATTTCCCCCATGGCTCTCACTGCGCGCGCCATCAGCCTCATTGTGTTCTGTTCGTTATCCCAGACAACGTACATTTTTTTCCTCAGCTAACTTTTTTTCAATTTGGTTTTTCGTTCGACAGCGCTATGCCGAAATATAAAGTGAAAAAGAAGAGTTCAAGACCCTCGAGAGATGGAGTGTCCCGAGATCCGTATGATCACGTAAGATATACACGCGAGCTTTCGCGACACCGCTCGCAAAATCACCGCGTGCCTGCTTACACGATCGCTTGCGAGAAAGCAGATGGCATACGTAGCCTTTGGGTCTTCGGCGGATTCACGATCTTGGAGGGAATCATACGAGATGTTGACAATCTAGAAACAGACATTCAAGAGATGCTCAGCTTCGCGAGCTTCTTTCCAGAGACGCCGATCATAATCTAAGTTTTCAAAAGGGGAGATTTGATCGCCCTCTAGATTGGTAAAGGATCTCCTCTTTCAACGACTAACTAATCAGCAATTCAGGGCAGTGAAGGATCGGTCAATATTAACCGGGGCGTCGTATCAGATACGTTCTCTTGTTGATCCAATCGACGCAATATATCTGACAAAGAGAGGACATAATCGACGGTTCCCTTCTGCCTTTTCTTTCATTTTCTCTCTCTTTTTAGTTGCTCCCGCACCCTCTGAGATTAGGGACCGCGATCATTCAACTGCCTGTAACGTGTCATTTGCCGATCATCCCACCACTGAGATTACAGAATCTCAGGATTCGAGTCTTGCCTCAGAGACACAGTCCTTGGCTAAAGAACTATGCGGTGAAGTCGAGGCACCAACACCCTCCTCTTGAAACCATATGATTCTCGATGTTATCCAGAATCCCATAGAGATCTGAGTCAGGACATTCGTACCAAGTTTCTGGCAAAATACAAAGTCAAGGATGAGTTAGCGGCATTAGCCCCACCGAAGTTTAACAAAGAATTAGCGGTGGTGCTAATCCCATCAGTAGTTAAATGTGATGAATACCAGCTACTGACACAGGTGAGTGCTTGCCTCAACGCTTTCGAAAACTCTTCAGGTGTGTCTTTCTTGCTGAATTCAGACGTCGCCCAGAATTCTAATTGCGAAGTTAGAGCGGTTCTGATATTCTTTTCGGAGGATATTCATTTGTTTGCCGACTATTAGTATTGGCTTTCGATTGCTAGGAGAGTTTTCACCAAATCCTCCCTAAATATTATTGATAAAAAAAATTGCAGCAGACTCAGCAGCGATCGATGACCTCCTCTTCGCAGAATTTTGCCGAGACACTCAAGGCCGCCTGTGAAAAAACAGGACGCGAGGTGTCTATTTCTCAAGTAGGGAAGAAGACCCTCCAACTAATTCGTTAGTCACTACAACAGCGAAAACAGCTTTTCCTAAACCGCACCGTTCGGGAAACTGAAGAACTCCTGTTCGCTCATTTACGATATGCCAGACAGGAGATCACGAACACGGCGCCGCTTTTAAGCGAAATAAGATCGGTGGGTCGTTTAAGAGAATTTCACGGCCAAAGGGAAAGTATTACTACAGACTCTAGTTTTGGAATCGGTATATGAATACCGTTTTCCTTTTATCTCTTTATTCCCAGCTAGATTTTCCCTGGCGGAAGCGGAATTTTCTCCTTAGGAAGTGATATTTATAGGAAAATAGAACGCTTGCAACGCAAGATAGCCATTGTTTCAGTGGAGCCTTGTGAGGACCAATTCCTGTAACTATTTTTCCTTATAGAAAAATCATCAGACGGAAAGTGCTTCATTCTGAATCTATGGGGACCAAACAAATATATCGAACCATCTCACTTTACATTGGAAGATTGGCAGATCGTTATCCGGTTTATGGACTGCTCCCTAGTACGCAAATGGCCACCCTTGATCTCGAAGACACCTATTGGTTCCAATTTTAGAGAGCTATAGAAAATTTTTTTCCTTCCAGTGACGCAAAAAGACGTATGAATTCATGGCTTTGTCTTTCAGACTCTCAACCACCCCTTATATCTTCACTAAGATCCTTCGATCTGTGATCAATCTCCTACGCAGCAAAGACCACCAATCGGTGGACCACTTGGACAACTTCCTCCTACTAGAGTCGTCCAACGAAGAGTGTAAAGCCAATGTTCGCACATTCGTAAATCTCCTCCAATCCTTGAGTTTCAGGATTAACTTTGCTAAATTCCATTAAGTCCATTATCTAGATGCAAATATCTAGGCTACATTTTTGATTCAAATGAGCAATCCATCTAAATTCCTCCCAATCGTCGGCAAAAATTATTGTATCTAACAGAGAACTTGGCTCGGAAATCTATACGTCCTATAAGGGAATTCGCTAGTCTGATCGGTTCACCTCTGTATGCCCCAGTCCAAAATGGACTTCATTATAGTAAGGCGTTTAAAAAAGAAAAATTTCTAGCGCTTAGCAGAAATAACGAAGATTATGCATCTCTCATGGAAATTTCTTTGTACCTTCAGATAGACTTTTCCTGATGAATCAACATCTTGACCGACACTAATAAGCTCAGAGACAGATTTGTCATAGAAATCTTCTCAGATGCTTTTTTGAACGGTTAGGAAGCCCATAGAGAATACTCTCACGGATGGTGGTCGGAGTCAGATCAAGCGCTTCATATAATCGCTTTGGAGCTCAAGGCAGCCTTTAATGGCCTCCGATGTTTCGCAGCTGACCTTCGCGATTGCGACATTCTACTATCAACAACACAATGACACTATATCAAATTTGGTTCTATTCAGTTTTCCCATCTTTCAGCTATTACCAAAGAGATTTGGCGCTGATGTGAGGTCCGAAATATATTCATTTTTGCTTCTTATACATCATTCTTAGAAAATTCTATTGCCGATGCGGAATCTCGGATACAGAACTTTCAGATGAAGCCTTTTTGAAAGTACTCAAGGCTTTCAGGACCTTTTGACTTAGATCTTTTCGCATCCTTGATCAATAAATGCGACAGCTACGTATCTTGGTTCCGGATCCGGGTTCGATCGCGGTAGACGTTTTTACAATTTCATGGAGAGATTTAAATTTTTATGCTTTTCCTCCCTTTATCTTATTGCCGCGAGTCCTGAGAAAGATAGTGGAAGCAACGGATATCATAATAGTATCCTGGTGGTCCTCACAAGCTTGATTTTCGTTATTCTATCGCCTATTTCTATCAAAGCCCTTAATGTTGCCTCCTAGTCATTTTTTGCTCTCATCTCCTTTTAGGAGCCGACATCCATCGTGAAGAACGCTTTCCCTGGAGAGGCGGATAATTCAAGGACTACCAACACCGATTCTAGTCAGTCACTCTTTTCTATAATAAACTTTAATCGTGGATGGTATTCATTGAAGACTTCACAACGTTCACTAATATGTTTTTTGTTCATTGCGTGTGCAATATCGTCTACGAATATAAAATGATGTACAACTGACAAATTATTAAGAGAAATAGACTTCAAGTCGTCTAATACTATGTCAGAAACTATTGAAGATAAAAATGATCCCATAGGAACACCAAATGTCAGTTAATAAAATCTGTCATTGAAAGTAAAATATGTTGAGTCTAAAATCAATTGCCTTGATGAACTCTGTTTTAGGTATGAAATAAAATTTTTCCATTAATTAAGAACATCAAATAGATTAGCATGGCCAGAAGGCAAATAGAAAATCCGTATAACAAATCCGTACTACTAATCAAGATTCCTTATAAATCAAAGAACTGGAAAGGAAACGGTCAGTAGGAGTCAAGGGCAGAAGACGTCGCACAAATAATATACCTATGAAACTTCTTTATTCATTAAAACATGCTTAGATATTTCGGCTCACTTTTGAGCTTTCCTTAGAGACAACATAAACTAACATATATAAAAACTGTGAATAAAAGTTATCCTGTCATGGTGAACTCTCCTATTGAGAATTAAAATATCAAAATTAAAACCAAAAAAATTGAAAGAAAAAGGAAAATAAAAAAGAAAAGAAATTAGGAAATATCGTAAAATAGAATATGAAGAACTAATTCATCAAACAACATTAAGATTATAATTATCCAGCAAATATAAGGACGCTCACCATGTTCACAAAGTATCATATCGCAAACATTACTAAACATTAAAACATTAAAAAATAATTCAAGAACCGGCCTGATAATGTTGGCCAATCAGTATCAGACACAGTGAATCACTTTTTGTTTTTTAGCTAGTAATTTTCCGAGATAACGAATGGAAAAATGTGATGTGACATTAAAACACTAATCAATTCCAAAAACAAGAAAGTTGGAAAATAATCAATAAACATACCAGAAAGACTCATTACTGCATACGAACGATACTGACTGACTAGATGTAACAACTCAAGCTTTCATAACTTATCTATGATCGGGAGATAGGTCTTAGGAAGCCTCTCCATATCTATCTGCAGGTTGAGTTCATGTGTCTCTCTGTCTCCTGATGAATATTATCTCTGAAATCAATCTCTTCCTGTAGTAAGACTCTCCGTTCAGTATTATAACGTTGTTCCAATCGAAATGACATTCTTGTAATCGATGTTCCATTATGACATTATTGAATAGACGTGTTCCTTGGATGTGAATGTGTTCTATCCATCAAATGTAGTCCATCAAATGTAGATGCTCTGTGATTCTCGATCTCTATCTACACGTCTGTCCACATAACTTGCATCGCAACTCCTACATGAAATTTTAGGAAAAAAAGTAGCTAATTCCACATATAGAAGTTTGTTACGTAATGACAGAGATACTTCCGAAAGCTTATGCTCTTCCGAAGATACGTAAGCAGAACTGTCCTTTTCACATAATGACTTCTTCGATAAATAGCCCTTTGTATTCGTTAGCAACGTTTCTTCATAATGTTATAATAAAAACAATTCCTAAAGCAGATAGTCATATCGAAAAGGTTTTAAATTTGTTAAGGAACTTGATAGTAGAGATAGACGTTTGAATGAATTTCAGTTAATGTCATTGGATGTTGTAAACCTCTTCACTAGCATCTCCATTAACTATGCGATGGACTGTATTAAAGATCACAGGCAATTTATTTTTAGAGATTATTGTTGAATTCATCAAAGCATTTTAGTTTGTTTTATATTTTCTACTTTCTATGTGTTTGATAGTATTATAGGCAGAATTACGGGACTCCTGTGGGCTCTCCGTTGTCTCCCGTTATCGCGGATCTAGTTACTCTATGCGAAAGCTAGAGATTAGAACTTTGTCTTTGATTCCATTGCCCTTTTACTATAATATAAATTGATGACATATTTTTGGCGGTATCTGCGTCTTCGATTAGTTTCATTCTTGATATTTTTAATTCTCCTAGTTAAGTATCCTAGACTTCAATTCACTGTGGAAGTAGAGGATCATTGATTGAATTTTTTGAATGTTACAGTGATTAGGGATAATGAGTTGATGAGAGTTCAATTGGTGCCACTTTTTTGGATAGATTTGAATTTTTGATCACAGCACTCTGTTTCTCAAAAAATAGGTACAATCGCGGGATTAGTTTATAGGATAGTTTTGCTTTCGAATCCTAAATTTCATCTTGATAATTTGTGTTTCATTATGAAAATATTGTTAGAGAATGATCATCCATTGAATTTTATATTTGAGAATATTAATAATCGTGAAGATAATTTGAAGGAAATTATTATGGCTAGTAATAGGAAGAGTATTGTTAATAGAGTTGAAGTAGTGCAGCCTTCGTGGTTCACTGTTCCTTTCATTCGTGATATTATTAAAAAAATAGTAGATTGAATAGCAAGTGTATGAGAATATTGTTTTATAGTACTATTATAATAAATTGCGAAAATTCATTAGGGTACATAAGGAGGAGCCCTTGTCACTGCGTGACAAGAAGTTGAATGTTGTTTATAAGATCTTGTAGGAGTTGCGATGCAAATTATATGGAACAGACGTATTGGCAGCTGAAGTCAAGAATCACGGAGCACAGAAACTACATCCGATGGAACACGTTTATCCATAATGTCATAACGGAACATCGGTTACAAGAAGACCATGATTTTGATTGAGACAACGTTATTGGACGAGGAGCTTTACTAGGAAGAGATTGATTTCGAGATGATTTCGAAGATGATATTCATTAGGAGACAAATGCATGGATTCCTGCAGATGGATATGGAGGGGCTTCCCAAGGCCTCTCCTATTATAGACAAGCTATACAAGCTTGAGTTGTTGTCACGTCTAATCAGTCAGTGTCGTTCGTACGCAGTAATGAGTCTTTCTGATGTGTTTATCAATTACTTTCCAACTTTCTTGTTCTTGGAATTGATTAACGCTTTACTGTTACATTTTCCCATTTGTTATTTCGGGAAATTACTAGCTAAAAAACAAAAAGTGACTCATTGTGTCTGATACTGATTGGCCAACATTATCATGAGCAGATTCTTGAATTACTTTTATAGTAATGTTTGCGACATGGTGCTCTGTGAGTATGGTGAGCGTCTTTATATTTGCTGGATAATTAATTATAATCTTAAATTTGTTTTATGAATTAGTTCTCCATATTCTATTTTACGATATTTCCTAATTTCTTTTCTCTTTTTTCTTTTCCTTTTTCTTTCACTTTTTTTGATTTTAATTCCGACATTTAAATTCTCAATGTAGGGAAGCTCACCATGACAGGATAATTTTTATTCACAGTTTTTGTATATGTTAGTTTATGTTGTCTCTGAGGAAGGCTTAAAAGTGAGTCGAAACATCTAAGCGCGTTTTAGTGAATAAAGAAGTTTCACACTTCATAGGTATATTATTTACGACGTAAATAATTATGTATATTATTGCGACGTCTTTTGCGCTTAACTCTTACTGCTATATCCTTTCCAGTTCTTCAAATAGAAAATATTATATGGGCATTGTACATAAAAACAAAAACATTTGTTACGAGTAATCCGTTCTTTTTACATTTTTATGTAATCGAAAATTTTCCTATTATGTCGTATACACTAACACATTTTGACAGTTTAGTGAACTACAATCAAACGTCTATGACAATTGTTAAATATATTGAACCGTAGTCGAACATCTATCGAACTGCTGTCGAATGTCTATCAAACACTTTTAACCCTAGCTATATATGGGATCCCAGAAACCTCAACTACAATTTGGTAAATCAAAATTCTTTTGTGTTTCTGAACTTTTTTTTTTTGAATCGACAGTTGTCGAACGGTTTAATGTATGGTCCGTACGTTGAAGTACTGGAAACAGGTTATATGTACACACAATTGTTAATCACGTATTTGTTTATTTGTAATGTAGCATTTTCGATATTATTTAAAATGCGAACTATTTATTTATATTATATATACTCATCATCATCGATTGAACAAATACGCGTGGCTGTATCGCTCAAGAACAAGGATGGAAGCGAAACAGCTGCTATCGCTGAGATAATTCGAGCGAGTGAAAGATGTCTGAAAAATTTACAAACGGAAGGATTTTTGAATATGGGGAAGGAGTTTTACAACGTCGATGTGCAGAAAATGAAATGACACGACGTTAATCATTTCTATGTATTCAACGTAGCTCGAGCGGTTCAATCGCACTTAAAACGACTTGTGAAAGATGTTTTACACTCAAGGGCAATTACAAGTGAATCGACGAGCTGTCGCGTCTCGTATCAGATTATAATGCGAGAAAGCATATCGCACTATCGGCATGCGACCCGTTGACGTAACTCCCGCAATCGCCGAAAAACTCTTAGAAACAGAGTACAGCGTGATAAAAATCGCTGATCCGGCAAAATTCAAAATTGGCGATTCGGTATGAACAAGTACGATTTTTGAGAAGATTTACATACAAATTGGACCACCGAGATGTTTCGGTCGTAAATAAGATGCAGCATACCTGTAACCTATCTACTCGAGGATTATCGCGGAATATCCGTCGCTGGTGCGTTCTATGAGCACGAATTACATCGCGCTACTCATCCAGACGTGTATCTCGTGGAGAAAGTACTGCGCAGGAAGGGAGATAAGGTGTACGTCAAGTGATTGGGATTCGCCCAATGGCAATTCATGGATACACAAAAACAATTTTATTTGATAAAATTTTGATTCGTGTATTTTTTTACATATAAAAAATATATCAATATAAGTATATATTATAAATGTATATTTTTTTTATTATTCCCCATTCATAATTTTTGAGCATACAAAATACATAATTATTTATAACAACTTATGTATGGAGCAGAATACATCTATACATAGATAGTAATAATAGTAATACTTATATAAAATGAAAAAAACATACGTAAACTCTAAATCAAAATAATAGTATTACATAATAGTAATTTTTATACAAATGTAAAAAAAAACATAGGACACATTAAAGTGTAAATTAAAATACTAGTAGTATATAATACATATATAAATGTTAAAGAAATATACGATATGTATTATATGAAAGTATAATAATCGTAATACATAATAGCAACATATAATATTGCAACATATAATATTGTACATAATATATATAATATATATATATATAATATATATAATACATATAATATAATATACCACCTTGATCAAAGAGTTCCCGTTACCATTAGGTGATGCTCTGAGTCAGCTGATTTGAGTTCTGTTTTTTTGGTTAGGTTCATCTATCTATCCACATCTATCATTGACATTCCCACCAAATTTTATCACCATAGCTTGACATTTATAAAAGTTACGCCGTCTTGAGTCTACCTCTGCACGTATTTTCGATTTTTTATAGTTTTAATAATAAAGTGGATTTTGCACCATGATAACGCACCATCGCATAGTGCCATCATTATCCGTGAATTTTTGACCAAAAACGAAACGAATACCATCCAACAGCCATCGAATTCACCTGATATGATTCCCTGCGATTTTTTCTGTTCGATCGAGTCAAAAAACCATTACGGGGAACGCGTTTTAACAGCCGAAAGGAGGTAATGGAAAAATCGAAGACGGCTCTGATGGCTATACCGACACTAGAGATGTTTTGAGAGCTGGATCAAGCGCTGGCATAAGTGCGTTGCAGTCAATGGGGAATACTTTGAAGGGGACAATATCATTTTTGATGAATAAAACTTGTATTTTGAATTTTCTGAATGAATTCCGGAAACTTTTTGATCAAGATATGTAATACTTATAATACATTAGGTATGGAAAAAAGTTCGTGGCGTTTTTCCTGTTACATCTAACGGGAAAAACACCACGAACTTTTTCCTATACCTAATATATTACAAAGGTATCTTTCCCCACGGTAACTTCCGTCGAATTCGGTATGACGTGTCATTTGTTGTCGTATGGATTCAGAGCGATTTTCGATTCGGATTTTTGTATACTTCGTATAATTTCGTATACACGATTGACAGCGAATCATTTTGATCTCTTCGTTTAATCGTGTGTAATCATCGTTATTGTTCGCGCTACAACATTATTCTTTCCACCTTTGCCTTTTTAATATCCTTCTTGCCGTCTATTCTCACCACGTACATCTTCGCTCTGAATGAATTCCAGTGAATTCGGTTATTAATATATCATTGTTTTCATCTGGTCGGGTACTTTTTTGTTCGCGAGAAGCGATCAGTGTAGTTTGCAGCATCTTCGACCCATTGAAATTCGGCAAAGATTGACACATCGCACATCCGTACAGATTGTTCGTAGTACATCAAATACGACGATTTCGATAGATAGATCGAACGCATGTACTTGTTATTAGCCTGCGCGTATCTGTCGGAACATTGACTGAGGCCGCCACGTACGCCGCGCTCGATGACCAAATCAATATCGCCACTTGAAGCCACTTGAATCCTATACGCATATGTTTCAGCGTCCCATGTAAAACCTGGCAATGTATAATAATGTGTGGGATCGAGACAGTAACTCGCGACACAATTATGGAAATTTTCGGCTAATAACAAGACATCAGTTTTCAAATACAAATCACTGTATACGCCGAGCGTTCGAATAGAGAATCGCTGCCATACATTCACATGGCGTAAGAGTAATCGCTCTAGACATCGCCTGTCAATGAACTGAAAAATAATTCGCGCGGTGATAAGCGCGTGTCCTGCAATTTTTCGACGCAGTCAATGTATTCGTACGGAAAGACACCTTTTCGTGTGAGAAGATTGAAATCCTCCACGCTAAGCTAGCAAAATTCGGAACGTACAATTTTTAATTTATCTTTTAATTTATCTTTATCGAGATACGACGCCAATTTATCGAGACTTGCATTTAAAAATTTGAAAGAATCAATAAATCTTAATTTTACACAATTTTTCTGAAAATTCTTTTTATTTTTGTCTTTGGTGTTATCGACATGTTTAGTGAATGAAATATATTTTTCTTTGGTTATCGGTAATACTTCTACATGTCCATCATACGCGGTAGCAATTTCCTTAATTAATTCCTTAATTATAAAATGCGTGCCGTAGCCCAATAAATTGTGAAATATGACCGGAATATAAAACGAATTTTTATAATTTAAGTTCACAATTCGAATGTGCTGAACCGCGATATCTACCGACACGACGACAGTGATCGCGGACCCGTGTATCGTCCGGCGCGAACGGTTTCTCGCAGAGTTACAACGCGTTGCGCTGGTATGCCTATTGTTGTTTAGACAACATTTCCATGGGCACGTTGGCGGATACGATATTTTTTATACGATGCGCCAAATCGTTGAGTTGTCACGCGAACCAAGCTATATAGTCTTTATCGTGACAGAAGTGATACGACGATAATGTGTCGTTGTACGCGCATCGTACGTAGTAGCCTATGCTAAACGCTTCATGCTGTTGATACGCGTACGATGACGCGTTTTCCCTGTTGGATTCAATTTTGCATAGAACGCACTCCAGGTCGGCATAGACGATGAATGGCATGTTCCCGTTGTATAGGTTGTTATAATTGCTGAATTTAAGCCACCTGTTGTCCTCGCTCGGCAATCGGATGGCGCAGTTATTGATCTTCAACAGTCCACTTCGTGCGAAGCACAAGCTGAAGTAATGAAGACACCTGTAAATAGAAAAATCATTTTTTTTATCGCTATTTCTTTTTATTGGCTTTTTTTATCATACTTACCGGTCGCAGAAAAACTTCTTGTTCTTTTTCTCACTAATCTGCGAGACGCGACAGGTTCTTGATCCACGGAAAGTGTCTGTTGTCGTTGAATTTTGTAGGTACAGGAGATTGACACATTTCTCCTTCTTGTTATCAATAAACCATAGAGGAAGGATCTGCTTATCTTCGATACTGTACACGTTGATCGATATGTTGTTGAGATTTTCGAATTTCAGAATGAACGTTATCAGAAATTCGATATCCGCGAGATTCAACTCTGTCATATAATGCAGATACGACGATTTTCTATCTACATGACTTTTAGTTTGGTATAGAGCGGCTATCACTGATCAATGCGAAACTCGCATTGTCCAATACACGTTGATCACCGCTTTCTTAAGTATAATTTCTTGCGATACCTCGAAGTGACGCAGGGGATTTAGTTTGTTCACGTTAACAGTTGAGGATTCGCGATAATGCCCATCCGCTGTCACGGAACTCTTCGAGCAATGCTAGGATAAGCTCGATGACTTGTCGCTCACATATATCGGTGCATCGATTTCGCTGTTCTTTGTTTTTAATTATGCTCTTATTAGCATGTTTATCCTTCATCACGAACTTGCCGTTGAACGCGGTGTTCACTTTTACACTATAGTGTCTTTCTATAGCGTCTCGCACTCGCTCTACTAGAGTTACATTGCTAGCGTCTTCTAAAAACCACCGCGACTCGATGTTGATGATTAGAGTTTATCACCACACTTGTCACTATACGATTCTCGAACGCGACGTCGATTTTTTGCCAGACAAGACACAGCTTGTTCGTTATCACTCGTGTACTCGTCACCAATGTGCACGAAACATTGCTCCAATTGTGACTTTGCACCTGCGAGTCACGCGATCTTCGCCACCGCGGATGTCTGTGTCCAACGGCAAGGCGTTTGGCACGGCACGTTTGGCACGGTAAAATTCTTCGAGCTGCACTCGTCGCATTATTGCAGCCACGCGAAACTACACGCGAATTAGAGTATTGACCTGGCCGCACTGCTCCAATAGTTCGCGTTCCATTCGCTCGTGATTTACCATGTCTTTCTTTTTTCTTTTTAGATCACACTCTTACACGGAGCACTTGCACGTGACTTGTTCACACATGTTATAGCACCGCTTTACATCTAGAACGTCATAATGTTTTATCACTTTAGTATTATATTCGTCTACTAAAGTGCACTCTTTAGGGATAGCATAATTAATCATGCATATACTTATCATACAAGTCATGAAACACTTTTTTAGCAGGATTCTCCTCGCGTCATAATATGGCATCACTAACTTGTCTGTTATTATCATTTTAACGTATTTCTCCACCCGCGGGAATCTTAATATGCCTGTATATATTGAATCTTTTTTTCACTTTTCATTGAGTGATAACTGTTCTTTTACCGAATCTTTGTACCAAAATCTCTCTTCGAAGTCAATGTACATCGTTTCATCTTTTAACCGTCCAAACCAATATTGCTTTTTATCATCGTCATTGATGATGACTCCCTGTTTCGCACCACTGTATCTGTTTCTCGATCACGTAGAAACTGCATCGGCGGATATTTGTGCATCTTTGTCTCTCCTTCGCAAATCACAGTCTTCAGGCACTTTTTTCGCATTCATTTTCGTTCACGATATCGTTCACAATAGTTCTTTTATAATGTGTGCAGAGTGGGCACATGCTGTACGACAATATAATGTACAAAGGCCCTCTGCAATTCGTGCACGATTTGCCGTCTAGCTTATCGAAAGAATCGATGTTGTGTTCCCTGACGTGATACATTTCCTCCATCATTAATGTTAGTTATACGAATCATGCATGCTATGGTTAGCACCACTCTAATAATAATATACCAACTAATAATAATTGTGAATCACACAGTGCTTAGTATGAGTGCGTTTAACGTACAGGTTTCTGTAGCCAACACGAATTTTTCTACGCGATCGATTTCATACTAGCTCATATCACCAGCACATCTGATATTTTCGAATTCTACATCGACCATGTCCTCAATGTTTTCGATATTCTCGAACTCTACATTATCCATTATGTTTTCAAATTCTATTTCCATTGTTTCAAATAACTTGTGCATTTACATCATCCATGTCCTCAATGTCCGTATGGTGAACCGTACTTTTCGCATTACATTTTTTGCGATCGATTCGATAACCTTAAAGGCCAACTGAGGTGCCGCGCGCTTATGATCAATTATATATTCCATTTGCGACTTCTTTATTCCTTTGTCTACCATCCCTATTAGGTCACAGTAATGACATGTCATCGATCTCTTCTTAGACAAAATATCGTTATAAAATCTTAACGCGTCACCAATCTCAATTCTTACTGGATAAATATCATTATCGACGCTTCTGAGTTTGAAAGAAAGAACTGAGAACGCATGATTTCATCATCTATCCTCATTGATAGCGCTTTGTTTAACAGCCGGTACATCGACGATGTGTCACCGATCTCTTAGAAAAAAATCCGCGTTATAGTACCGCAATGCACTTTGGATGGATATGGAGTCTGCAGCGGCGAGTGTGGGATGGCGGCGGTGGCGATTCCCCAATGATACGTGACGTCACAATGGCGGCGTAACACTGATAGTGCCGGGGCTTCCCGCGCTTCCCTTCCCCCTCGCCTACGAGTACTCTCCCCCTCGCGCCCCGCGCTTCTCTCTAGCGCCAAAAATCCCTAGTATATTTACTGCAATAGAACTGCTCGAGATGAAGTTTGATAAACCGATATACGTAGTATGTGTATCCTCGATATATCTATTAAGTGTACAACTTCGCTTCCGTCGTTTTTTCCAAAATTCGAGGCTTTATTGTAAAAAATTGGTTATACATTTATGATTCAAAGTGTTGTCCATCGCTGACCACTACTTTCTCCCATCTTTCGGATAGCGTACGAATCCTGCGTCGAAAAAACTGGTCATCTTTTAAAACTATCCACGAATCGATCCAATTTTTTACTTCTTCATAAGACCGGAAGTGCTGGTTAGCCGTGTGCCATTGATCGAAACAAGTGATAGTCAGAGGGAGCAACGTCTGGAGAATACGGCGGGTGGGGTAGGACTTCCCATTTCAACGTTTCCAAGTATGTCTTGATCACTTTCGTAACATGGGGTCGAGCATTGTCATG
>Ga0157363_1001339_pt1 | contig 20433 bp, 11 predicted proteins | sample AttsexASBM1_FD_111477 | JGI IMG/M metagenome (GOLD analysis project Ga0157363, IMG submission 111477) | Fungus gardens microbial communities from leaf cutter ant in Ribeirão Preto, State of São Paulo, Brazil - Atta sexdens ASBM1 | ecosystem: Host-associated > Fungi > Mycelium > Unclassified ... | reverse complement strand
TCTTGGGTCACATTTTATTTATTCCTCGAGTTCTACCCTTCGTTTCTCGATTAAACATCATACATCTTTCTTTAAAAAGATAGTAATCTTTAAATAATTTTTTTATCTTTTTATCTTATTTAACTATTTTTTTTATATATATATATATATATATATATATATATATATAAATACAAAAGAATAATTATAAATGCAAAGAAACACTTAAAAATCTAAAATATAATTATATTATTGTAAAAATATTAATTGTTTGAAATATCTTTTTAAATTCTACACAAAAATAATGAATGTTTTTATGAACGCACCTCTATTATGGACAAACTTCATTATTTAATAGATTATATGACAAGTGAATGTGATACTCGCATATACGTAAGATACTCACACCAAATTCAGGAACTTGTCGATTGCAGTGATTTGCCATTCTCCAATGCGCTTTGGTCCGATGGAATTCCCAGAAGTGTATCGAGTTTGGTAAGTAAAGGTTCTAAAATATTTGGATCTTCTACCGAAAGAAACTTTAGTTAAGAAGTACATTTGTGTGACATGAAAGTCGAAAAGTAGGCGTCGTCTGATCGACTGAAAAAAATACTCCATTATAGTATTTAATCATTATAAGTTGTTACCGTTGAAGATTTTAATCACTAAATACATTTTGTAATTTAATTGATATTGATTTATATATGCAAATAGAATATTCATATTACTAAAAATTTAAGAAATAATAATTAATTTAATTAATAATAAAGAAATGATTGCGAAGCGATTATTTAACTAAAATTAATTAACACTTTAGTGTAATTATATTCGATAACTGATCAGTTTTACTTTAAGGATAAGAATAAGCGACGCATTTATCATAAACAAGCTTGAAAGCAACACACGAGAGAACGTAACGACGTATCGTGTAAACGCGTTAAACTGCGAAAATAAATTATTTTATCCGCCTTTTAAGCTGCCTGTTGAGAAAGCTGGCATAGCTGAGGAAGGAACGAAAGACATTCCCTAATGACATTGCGGACACCGACCCACCATACGTCTTCTCTATAAATATTATTGGAGTGTGAAAATTAAAGTACAGAAAAATCATGATAACACATTTATAATTTCAAGTGAAAATATTCGACGCTATGCGAGCAAAATCCGTTCGAGTACTGTCGTACTTTCGTACCTTCGTTCTCTCTTTACATTCGCAGCTCGCGGAAAATAAACAATAGTACAATAAAAAAATTTAAATCAATATAACTCTGCTTAAAATAAACGTAACAATGTAAAAACTGATATAAGAGAAAAGCGGAAATGTTTAAAAATACAAATATTTTACATCCTTTCTTCGAGTCGAGCAACACTATATTGCATTTTAACATATATACAGGTATGTTATTAGAAATACTAGAAGCAATCAAAGAGATAATAATAAATTAAGAAATAAGAGACAAGAGAAAAAGATATTTATTTGAAATATTGAATTATTAGATTTATTTGTTCAATTGCCTAATTCGATCCGATGGAAAATAATTGATTGCAAGAACACGACGCTCAGATTGCTTAGAAGAAGAATACTTTCTCGTTGTCTTGTATGTACCTCGTAAAGCGCATCTCGCGACGCGAGGCGACGCGACGCGACGGTCGCACGACGATCGACGGTCGACGATCGACGATCGACGGACGGTGGACGATGGACGATGGACAACGGACCCCTTAACAAAGGCGATATACGTTACACAAAGTGGCCTCTTACGTTCCCGCACGGCCGGCTATTCTTTACCGCGACTTCGATACAAAGGGCACAGACATCCCCGCGCGTCTGACACTCTCATACTCCTCGTTTTCCACATATACATATACATATATATATATATATATATATATATATATATATATATATATATACGCGTACACGTATGTACGTGTTCACGGAGAAAGACAGAGTTATCGGTACATATGTACACGTATAGGGTGTAACAGGGGTAACGAATGTTATTGATGTGCGACGCGGTACAACGTCGACCCCGTGGATGGCACGCCCTTATTGTCATTTTATACGATACCTGCCTCTATTTCCGGCCACAAATATTCGATAACGGTGCGACAGCGGCGGCTACGGGGACGTTCCTTTTTCGGGACGGAACGACGGAACACGGACGACGACGGCTATTGGCTTTGAGCTCTGACGTACGCACGACGGCAAATTGGACGACGAAGCATGTTGGCGTCCGCGTTGGCGTTCGCGTCGCGTCGGCATCGCCGTCCGACGGACGCCGCACGTCGCGCCGCAATGTGAGTGTGGGCAGGAAAATTCATTCATCGTTGAAAAGAATCGGATTCAGCAATGAAGAAATTGCTAACATATAAAGCAATCGATATAAGTGCTTCCAAACTAATTGCAGTAAGTGATGAAATAATCACAAAAGGGTTGTTTATTTTTAAAAAGATTTATTAAAATTTAAAGTAAAATTCTTTCGTTCGCAAAACTTTATTTTCATAAAAATTAGTTTTAAAAATCAGAATATTGTGTACCTATATCCTGTTAAATTCTAATAATGCACTTCTCGATGAAATTATTTAAAAAAAAAAAGACATTTTCTTTCTCAAAGGATCTGTTGAAGTAAACTATGTTACTAAAATAATAACTAATAATAGAGTTTCTAATTTTTAATACCTACTCGTGATGACATATATAGTTATATTAAATCCATGTACAATCATACATTATTATTTGCAATATCGATACGAGACTTGCATATTTGTGATTTGATGCCCCCTTCAATGGTAAACGTATAACCCAACGTACTCCAAAAAACATTCCTATCTTTCTCCATTCGCAGTTGATAAAACCGTGTCCGATTCAAACTTCCATCCCCTCCGAAAAATACACAAACGGGGCGCATTTCCTGGCGCGTACAAATTGTACGATTCTGCCGGAACCCAATGCGACTGCCGAAGAAACGATTGATCGCAGTATAGGAATTTTTTTTTTTTTTTTTAGCAAATTGTTCGCCTGTATCAATATCTAGCCGAGTATTTCATAGTTTGAACGATGCGAAAATATGCGTACGTATACCACCGTTTACATTTGACAGAGCTAGTAAAAAGCCAGAATCAATGTTGAATTTATGCGTGTTTAAACAGATTGGCTTGTGCCGATATCGGACATTCGTCATCGATTAGTCCATTTATTAAAAGGTAGAAACAGTCACAATCAATTCTATTTTCATCATTAAGTTATTTTTTTATTACTTGTTGAATTTTTCAAACGAAATCTCAACAATTTTTTTTCGATTTCTTTGTTCTTCTCGCAAAGTCTTGGCTTCCCAAACGAGAAAACCATTCAGCTACTGCATAACAATGTGACGAATATATTCAGCGCATGGATTCAGAATATTCTCTCACTTAACACGATACGACGAAACGTTCGCAATGTTGCGGTCTAATATGGCTTCGTTATTTCTATATACCGAACACAACAAAAGAAAATTTTTAACCAGCGGAAACTTATGAAAATACTAAAATAGCATGTTTTAATAATTAGAATATTCATTGTCTTACAAGTTATTAAATTACAAACAATTTATAGATACATTAACTTTTATATTTACTTTTTTATCCAGGAATAATCGTAAAGTCCAAAATACGTTTAATTTTTTATGATGACTTAAATAAAAAAGGTCAACATTTTTTTTTAATATAAAAATACTAATTTTCTGTTTGATTTTTTAAATAATATACTATTATTATTATAAAATGTAAAACTATATTATTTTAATACAATATTAAAGTTTGGAGTTTTTTATAAGATGTGACAAATTCAATTTCTAAAAACTTAGTTGAGAGCCCCTGGCAATATGCGAAGAATGTAGAGCTGACCGTGGAATCTCTCATCCTCTTATCCATCCTTGGTAGTCCCTTTCTCCCTCTTCCGGAAGGTTGATTAACTCGACGAAGCTTGCGGCATACTTACTTAACAATACCTGCAGGACCCAAGCCGGATCCAGAAGGAGCTCTTTTCCTTCACAGTGAATGCAGTCCAACATTGCATTCTTTTTTTTCATTTCCGGAAGAGGGTGACCATCGATTTTGCCGCAAATGTATATAAGACATTCCTGAAACAATGAATCTGTTATAAATTTTCTGTTGAAAAATTGAACGATTATATTCTAGAATCTGCCATTTATGATAATTATTCACAATAATATATAGAATAATATATAGAATCACCTGATAAAATAAATAGAATAACTGACATTGAATAATTATAGATTGATTAAAATTAAAATTAAACAAGGCTTCAAAGATTAAATCTATAAAGGAATATAAAGCCACTGAGAGTCGCCGACATAGTTGTACGTGTATAGTCAAAAATAATGTATATGTTAATATACCGATTACAAACGTTTCAAGATTAGGTCAGCTTCAGTGTAACAATTATTTATCGAAATCAAAATTGATACGTTATAACACAATAAGGTAAATGCTGTCAATGAATCATCGCTATTGGTTGTTGTCCAAAATTAAGAACTTCATTATCATCTATTGTACTTAGCTGGATACTCAAACAAGAATTCAGTCTTTTAATTAAAATCGAATTAATGTATGAAATTTATGAACTTTTAATCATAATCAAAGTATTATAATTGATTATGTCAAATAGATAAAACTTACATTGTACTCAGCATAACGATGATAATGTCTTGATATAAACACTGCGTAATGTGAAATGTCCTCTCACACGCTTTCAAGACACTATTATAATTACATCGCGTTATAACGGACTATCGTTAGGTTGAGTACAATGTAAGTTTTATCCACTTGATACAATCAATTTTAATATTTTGAATACTTCAATTTTAATACTTCAATTTTAATACTACGTTTATAATTGGTGATTAACATATACATTATTTTTAACTGTACAACTGTGTCGGCTCTCAGTGATTTTATATTCCTCTATAGAATTATAGATTGATATACTTAACCTATCATATAATTCGGAACATTTTACGTGAGTGTAAGATGAAATAAATACACACACACACACACACACACACACACACACACACACACACACAAAAATAGCCTAAATAAATATATATTTGAATACTGTCAATTAAACATTTACTTAAAATAAATAAATATTAATTTATAAAAAATGAATAATTGTTAAATCAAATTAATATAAAATTTATATAAAATTAATAATAAATTTCTTGTATCAAATAAATATATTTTTATATTTAATAAATATTTAGTTGGTACTATTCAAATAAATATTTATTGAAATTTAGAATATTTTTTTTCAGTATATATAAAATAGGTTTATAGTGAGACGTAACACAGCAAAACAAGTTAATATTAATTCATGGGTTATTTTATTTGTATACAAAAATTGACTAATATATATATATATATATATATATATATTATAAATTAATCTGATATTTTATTTTCTTTTTCTGCAATGATACTTTCCAAATACTTTACATTGAAGTTATAGTTATTATTCTATCGGCAAATTATACATATAGTTTTGAAAATTGTTATCTTAAATTACGAATGATTTATAAAAACTTTTCATTCTTAGGAAAATTACAATGATGTTTTTTACGATACCATTTACTAAAATTATTGGAATTTATTATTACTTCTTTTATTATATTAAAATTACGAAATGGTTATAGCATGGCATGTCATCCATTTAGAAGATTCCTTCACGAAGGCAAAGAATTTTTGATACGAGATAGTACCAGTTTCCTCTTCCTTGGAAGGAGATTATGGAAATGATTCTCTACATATGAATTCTGCTTTTTTCAACGTTGATGAGAAATATGTAATATAACAGTAAAGAAATTTACATTACAGGCATATCTATAAGAAAGAATAACGATTCTATCTAATAGATAGATCTGCGTTGCTATCATTTTTTATGAGTTAAAACAATAATAATGTTTGTGTTTTGATAACACGTTATTTTCTTGCATCTCTAAAGCTATAAAATCTACGAGTACAGATTGTCTAGAAAACGTTACGCGATATATATATATATATATATATATATATATATATATATACATAGTATATTGATATTAAGTCTACATTGACTTAAATCATAAAGCTTATCTCAGGACAGCTACGCGGTTGAGTGGATCGCAAATATTGCATGCCCAGATCCACTTTTCTACACGTCCGTCCTCCCGTATCAATTCTTAGTAACCGCGCACGATGTTCGCCTTCGATTTTCTTTCGAAAATATACAGTATACAGTTCTATAACGTCCCTTTTCCCATTTTCCGTTCCTCGTCCTCTTCGGCACACTTTATTTCGTGCGTACAAACGATAAAACTGCGTTTTCCGTTTGCTTGATGCGGCGGCCGATCCTTGGAACATTAAATATTTATTCACGCAGGCAACTCTGGAAGGAAAGAGTCGCGTTTACGGATTTGTTACGAAATAAACCGACTATAACGAAGAAGATTCTGACTGGCAAATGGATGCACGAATTCACGGTGCGAGAGAAAAATTGCTTATCGCACGACAAGAACGAAAGTCGATTCCATACAGATTTTCATGGTAAAAGAGAAAGAGATTTGATGAATACTATTTGAAAATTCTAAGTAATTCCATACATAAAAATATATGTTTAAAGAATATATGTTGCTCTGTTGACTTTATTTTTAGAAGAAATATATATATATATATATATTAGTAACATAATTAACTAGATTATTAATTAATTTTTTATTATATAATGAATGTCTAACGATTTAAATTGTATTAATATTTCATTTTTAATGAATTTGTAAAATATTTTTTTTTTCATTTACAAAATATATCAACTGCAGGTGGCGTGATGCTTACATAAATTCATTGTATATCGTGTTTGAAATACATAATTAAGTTGTAAATAATAAATGCGCATTTATATGTAAATCATAACGTATCCTGTTGAAGATGTATAAAAGTTTTCGTATTTTATGCACTCAAACTTGTTTTAACAAATATTACAAAACCATTAAGTAATAACTTAATTTCTTTTTGTGCGCTATGTAATACAAGTAATTCTTATATTATTTATATTTTTATTATAAATAACGAATGCAAATAACGCCTATATTTTGCATGCGTAAAGATTCCAAATTTATTTTAAAAATAATGTATTATTCTTTTTATCTCATACGCAGAATAATATAACTTATAAAAATTTTTCACGTTTAATTATAAATGGGTAAATTATATAATTTGACATGAAAATTTAAAACATTTGCGTTCCACTCGAGAACTGTAATTAGCATTTAATCTGTAGAACAAGTTAAAACATAGATTAAAGATGTATCATAGTATTAGCGAGAAAGAAGTCGACATTTCGTTAATAACGAAATGATGTAGCTCGAACGAAATCGGTTTAACGAGCCAGATCCGTATAGCGAGAAGAATCTCTGCAGCTTTATCCGTGAGTGCATCGTAAAAGTTTAACGCAAAACCGAGAGCACTTTCGCGTGTGCTGCCCTCCGCCTTTAATTTCTTCGTTAAGAATCGCCTTGCTGCCTTTAGAGAAAACAAAGATCAGAAATCGAAGGAAGAATATAGCTGAAAGGAAAGACGAAATTCACCATTATATACTTTGGAATAAATTTTTAATTTTGTTAAAAGAAAAGGATGTATACTAGCAAAAAATATATATAATCGGATTCACATATATGGATTTCAAATATTCTGTATAAGTTTAATTTTTATTTTTATGAAATATATTGTTTATAATCCATCCTCGCGCAGTAACATAACGCACGTTGATTATTTTTTAATTATTACACGAACCCGTTTCGATCCAATGTACCAGTTTAAATTCGTTAACATGAAAAATCACCTGGAATGCCATTGAGACAATAGATGTCGAGAAAGTTCAGGTGGAGGACGAAGGATAATCCGGAAATAGAGGAAAGCAATAGCGGACGGAAGAGAAATAAGATTCGTAATAGGAGCGAAGACGAGTCGCGCACTAGTAAACAGATGCCATATACGTTGTAGTTTCGTATAGCTTCGTTCATTATTCTATTCTTCGTATATATATATATATATATATATATATATATATATATATATATATATATACACACACACACACACACACACACACACACACACACACACACACACACACACACACACACACAAAATATATAAGTATAATATGCACAACTATGCACCGCTTTCCTAGCTTCGACTTTCAGTATCCAAGTAGAATATGAGGAATCTGCTTCCTCTGTATGTGGATTACGTCATTAAATTCCTCGACTGTAGCTATAATATAATCTGATGTTAATATTGTAATCCATATGTCGACATAGAGTTTTCTTACGATTAAAATTTATGGATTCAGAACTTGTTCGCTAAACATCCAAAAGTGTTAACTTAAATTAGGTAAATTTTCGTACAAAACTAAAATCTCCAAATTTAACTTCAACAATGTATTTTTTAATTATAATACTCAGCAAGATAAAAAGTAATAAGCTTAAATCTTAATTTGATTTTCTTTCTTTCATAAATTATATATTTAAGAAACTTTGCTATATATTGTATATATTGTACTATATAAGTTTTATAATTTTACATGCTTCTCTCTCTCTCTCCCTCTCTCTCTCTCTCTCTCTCTCTCTCTCTCTCTAGTCTCTAGTTAGAGTAATTTATGATATAGTTAGATTTAATACGCTGAATCGTTTTAATTATCATTATATCAAAGAGAGTACAAAGATATATCTATCTTTCCGGCAGTTGAACAAAACGGATTGTTTTACGTTTCACTTACTTGCGCGGTTTCCTACCAAGTGGCAACATATTGGCACCTACGCTTGCTGAATAGATTGTCCGATCGATCACAAAGTTCGCACTCGATCGACCGGCGAGATATTTGTTCGGATGACAAAATACATTGCACCACGGATGCTTGACGTCCACGGCCGATCGATCATCGAATGGCATGTGATCGATTCGCCCAACGTCCGCTGAAACGAGGTTCATCGCTTCGGATGCGTCATTCGATTACACGTGAATTTGTACATGGCATATTGTAGAAAAAATATTTCGCGATCATATTGACGCGAGATATATTTAATTTCTAAATCAAATACGAAACTTTTTTATTAACACAAACCATATTTTGTGAAAAAAATAACACGATATGGTTTATATTCCATTGATTACATATTATTTAGTTATTTTTTTGTCACATCAACAAAGGCAAGAAATAAAGTTTATAAGCAAAAATATAAAATATAAATCGGGAATGCATGCAATGTACAATATTTTTGATCGCAAATCACATGAAGCATACTATCCATTGTATCATACATAATTTTATTATTATATTGGAATTTTCATTTTACAGTTGTCGGAAAATAGTATTGTCGTTGTACATCGTGAGAGCGTATTTGTTTTATTACCGATTTGTCGACGCTTGACGCTTTCCATAGCGCGACTTGATACACAGGGACAACAGGCAATATCTTTACTTGAGAGTACATTGTAGAAAGACAATAGATACTCGTAGTATGACAACCCTGTATGACAATCTTGACTTCCATGATAGCGCGTGTAGCGTGCATCCATCCCGCATTTGAGGGTTCCACGGCCACCGATGGATACCGACCATGCGAAATCCCACCCTAATGAAAACCCCCATGCTCACCCTGTCCGCTCCATATATGTCGATCCAGCTGACTGGATTGCGGCGCGGCACAGTCATGACATTGCTCCCCAATTGCATAGGAATTGTCGGATATAATTTCGGAAACCCTACTACGATCGTTTGATTTGATCCTCGATTCGACCGCCTGTCGTACGTTATATATCAAAAGCGATTTGTTCGCGTCCTCACGTATCAATGCATTTTGCAATGTAATAATAAAAATTATTAACTTCAATATCATAAACGCGGTTATTCATCCGATTAGATTAAACTCCATTAAACGCGCACTGCTAAGCTAATAATATCCTACACGCATCATGCTACACTATTCTACTTTTATTAATCAAATATGCCGTGCTTTGCCGTTAACGCTAAGATCTTTGCATTCTTTTTTCGTCGTTTGCGCCTCGTCCTCGATGTAATTGGTTGTCAGAAGGTTGTCTACGTAGGAAGGGTCAGACTAGGTGCCTCGAAGCAAATTACGAGGGGCTGATTCTGTCCATTGCAATTCGCCTCCAATATATTATCTTATCCTCGTGGCTTACCCGCCGGCCCACATCGACTTTCTTAAAATTACTTTCATCAGCACTTTGTTTCACCAATTATCGAGACTTTCATCTTTTTTGTGATCGACTATACGTATTGCTGTTCTCACAAAAATGAAAGAAGCACTGATTCGATGTGAAAAACATTTCACATTTGGATCATGAAATTGTTTATATGTACAGAAACAGTTCTTTATTCGCACATAATATTATTAATAATATTATGCGTACGAAAAATTGCGTACGAAAAAATCATTACAATTATAAGAGATAAATCGATCTATCGCAATCTCTATTTATTAAACATATCAATTTATCTTTTTCTGTTAATTTTTGTAATTATAAATCATTTCTACATAATGAATCGTTAATAATTCTTTTAATGTCAAATAAACTTATGTTAATAAATAGACCAGTTTTGAGATTCTGATAAAACAAACAAGGATACGGATCTGTCACAAGTAAGGACAAAACATAATGTAAACGTAATCCGGAAACATCAGATAGTATATTATTAGTAGCGCGTTACCCAGCCGATCTATTTCCGTCTAGCGACCACGAAATAACGAAAGTTACATCATTAAGTCTATACTTAGCTACCGTAAACGAGAATTAGGATTAACGTGACATCGGCATATATAGGATCGGCACGAGGAGACCCTTGTTTTAAGTGCCGTGCAATGTCCGACAATGTACAATCGAGACCAAGTCCTCGCAATTAGCAGTGCCACGTCGAGTTGCACCATTGAGTTTCCTAGGAACGAGCATGATGATAATTATAATTAGTATGGCGGCGAGCCCTAGCACCGTTGCGGCGTCGAGACGCGCGAGACATTGACTTCCGAGATCAACTCGGAAGCAGAATTTTCGCTTCAATGGAACGTAGGTACACCAAACGTCGTTAAACCGCGCATTCTATTCACTGGTCCTCGTCCCTACCTGTGTCCACTAAAGGCGTACGTTCTTCATACTAAATCGTTGATGCAAAGTGTCAATGCAATAAGCACACACACACACACGCGCGCGCGCGCGCGCGGACACACTCTCTTCCGTTCAGTCTTATATTAGGTGTAGTAAAAAGAAATCCATTATTTTTCCATTCAATTTCATGCAAAAATAATGGATTTCTTTTTATTACACCTAATATAATTAATAAAGTTGCTTTCTCATATTGTATATTTTATATATTCGTGTACATACTTACGCATCAGATAAAATCGATTCATATGAAGATGCGAAAGATATCAATTGAACATTGGTATCGTAACTTTTATTTTCTTGGCTCACGATAAGATGAAGTATAATAGAAAGAGACAATAATAAATTGGGGAAGGGAGGTAAGAGGTGAACACCAAGCGCATGGATTTCAGCTTTTAGGACGCGACTTTTCCGACTTATTGGCACTGCCTGAATAAATTTAATTCCGACATTTTCCTCTCCTCTCTCTCTTTCACTTCTCTTTATTCTTCTTTTTCTTTGAAGAACGTTTTTCTGTTCTGAATTCTTGCTAAGAATTTTATCCTTGTCTTCTTTCCTCTGCATCCTTTTGACGTCACTACGCTTTTGCAATCAACAATATCATTTGAAATGAACTTTAAGATAGAGATGTGTAAAAATTAGTGAAAATTGATCAATTACGGCGTATACTAAAATGTGAGAATTATAAGAATATTTTATTTTGAAATATTAATTTCTTGATTTATCATTTTCACGAGTACCATTACAAAGAATCGGAAAATTTGAAAAGTATTGATTATTATAAAATATAGAAGATTAAAACTTGAATTTCTTTTCTGAAAGAATAATTTAATTGAATAATAATAATAGTCACAATTTGCTTTCAATATCTGCATTCTTGCGATGTGTTTAATTAAATGCGATCGCACGAAATATGAATAGCGAATACGACATTGCATTTGATATGTCAATAAAGGGAAAGATAATAATGCGACAAAAACGGCATTTTATTCGATGCAAAGCATCGCGGAAATCTGTTGTATTCGCATTCAGCCATCTGTAAGAAGGACGCAATGGATACGAGACAGCCCTTGCACGCGATATTAAAATTTCGTAGAGATTCCATATTTATTAGATTGGTGGGAGAGGTGGGAGACATCGCACGTTTTCTCGCGGAAATCTATCCGTCTTTCGATGAATTTGTTAATAATTCGCTTGCTTTACCATTACATACATATCTCAACGATCCAATCAATGCGACTGCAAATGAGTGAGCATCGACGATTATTTATTATGCTTATTTTACATTTTTATTTCTTTCTTCATACAATTCTAATAATTTAAAAAATAGCTTTGCATACTATACCGGGAGAGCTTTTGAAGCGACGCATATATATTGATAATTCTCGTATGAAAGATGTACTCATGTATGTATGCATAAACACGTCACGCACGCACGCACGTACGCACGCACGCATTCACGCACGCACGCATATCGTAAGCGGGAGCACGAAGCGCATGTGAAAGGAACATACATGCATACAGATACACACGGTCTACTTACGCGGGACACGTTTATACTATGTTGCGTCCGTCGCAATGTCGCGTGTATATACGGGTACGCGTGAATACACGCGTGTCATATAGCTCGTACGCGCAATATACGAACTGTTCGCGCGGCTTAACGCGATCGGCCACGGCAGTTTCGCGAAAGGAAGAAGGGACGTTGCTGTTATAAATAAAACGCCACACCACCTGCTACACACTGATAAACTCGAAAGGCCAGTCATGCGCGAAACAAAGGTTAACTTCGACGGGCACTACCCCTATGCGACTCGCAACGAGAAAGAGTACCGGAGGTCTCATACCAGATCTATCTTTCGATAAGTATTATAAACTCTTCCGCTGACGATGTAATGCCACTCATACCTTGCATTCGCCGATCATTCATATAACATATAGCATGTAATGATAAATTAGTTTTATATGTTTAAAAAAGATATATACTTTTTCTAACAATTTTTTAAATTCTCTTTCCTTCAATTCTCTTTTCCAAGTTATTTTTCTCGTCAGAAATCGTTTTCCTTTATCTTAGAATTTACACTCATCAATTCAAAGATATTTTCAATCAATCCTACACCAGATGGAGCTTATTTCCCGTGCTCCGATTGTTCTCTATCTTGTTGTTCTAGTAATAGTTTTTTCGATCATTTATTCATTTCCATATAATCATCTATTTTCTGTATATTGCTAATAATTACACTTATTCTTTGTTTTTATTTTTCCATTTTCTCATGTCTTGGCCTCGTGTCTACGGTTTGCATAAAACTCAATAATATTATAGTGTAGCGCAGCATGATTTTTCATGACGCGACCACTCACGGGTTTAAAACACTTTCTGAAATGCCACGACCATCGTACCCACTCTATCGTGAATTCATCCACATCGCATACATGTATACAGTAATTTGTACGAAGAGTATGCGTACGACGAAGATTGACCACATGAGTGAAACCGTGATCGATTAACAGCAAAACGAACGAACTTGATCTCGTTAGTCTAATTGAAATAAATACGCGAATGTAGATGCGCATAATCTTAAACGAGATCAAATCAAACAAATCCGCTAGTAAAAAAATAAAACCGGAAACGACACAATGATTATTTGCCTAAGCGATGACATTTTCCGTTTCAGCGTAAGAGCTAACGCACGATGACGTCCATTACACGTGACTGCTTGATTTAGCGCGTCTCTCTATGCGGAAAACATTATAAATCGGAAATTTAATGCAAAACGCCGCTCGACATTTATGTGCAAATAGAATAAATTTATGGAGAATCGATAGAAGGACACGCGATGGGATGGACACAATTGTGTCTCTCATTAATACACACATTTATAGGAAAAAGAAACTGTATGAGAAAATTTTATAATACATTCAAACAATTTCGGATATGCTTTTTATAGAAAATTTCTTCCAATCTTTCTTTTATTTTTTAATAAAATATACTTTGCTGAAATACCTATTTATCTAGGTATCTTTCTGTTTTTAATATCTGCAGACCTAGAACTTTTATTTCATATCAAAGACGCAATATATATATATATATATATATATATATATAATACGCTTGTATCTTCTAACCGTTCGATTAGCATAATGAAGAAACGAATCGTAAATATCGTGCAGCCCCCATCACTCTAAATACAACTGACTGCGAGTATTGAAGAGTACAAGATGCACCATAGATCGTGGTTTGGATGCAGCATGGCACATATAATCATATTGGCATTCTATTAGGTAGGGTGTTTTCTCCCTCTGCCGGCTTTTACTTCCTCCCTTCCATCTAACGCTTACCCTCCTTTGCCTCATACCAGACCATCGTGCAACCCTCCGGTACACGTCAATCGATAGTGTACAACGTAATTATAATATCTCGTACATTAAAATAAGAAACTGTCCTGCTTTTCGGATGCTAATTAGCAAACCAACGTTTCATGCAAAAGAACATTTTACATTAATCGGATTAATAAGTAAAAAATAGCGTAAATCGCGAAGATTCTTAACTTTTTCCACAAATCGCGATTAATAATATGTACGCGAATAACCTAATCTTTCCTTTTTGTATATAATTATCTCTTTTATATACTTTTATATCTTTTATAATTTATATATAGGAGAAAGTCATCGATACTGACATACCATTTTGTTTTTAGACAATATTTCTTAAATAACAGATAAAAATAAAACTTTAAATACATAAATACAAACTAAAAAGTATCTTCTATCAGATAATATAAGCAACTATTTTTATATAATAAAGAAAATAATATTTATAATGAGTACATTTAAGAAATTAAATTTAGTAATTTATATGTATAAATAACGATAAATTTTAGTGCCAGCAATAGCGGTTAGACTATGTGTTATAAGTAATTTTGATTAATTAGTATTAAGAAAATAATAATAAATTTGGTAATAAATTATTTTTAATAAAAATAGCTTTTTATATGATGGAATATGTAAGGGATTTATATATATTAAAAGTAAGATATTTTTTGAAATAATTAAATTATAAGTGAAACTAGGATTAGGTAGATATCCTATTATTATAAAATAAAATTAGAGAAATTAAAAAATAAATGTGAATCATTAAATTAAAATAATTTTGCGGTATTTTAAAAAGTTAGAGGAACTTGTTATATAAATGATAATTCACGATGGAAAGGTCTTAATAGGAATTTTATATTTTATTTTGTTGTTTAAAAATTATTTTATTAGAAAATATAATTAATAAATTGTATTATTTTTAAAATTTGAATTCAAATCAAAATGTAGAATTGTTAAATAAAAATGAGTTACATTTAAGTATATTAAGAAGTATTTTAAAAGTTTTAAGTATTTTGAATATGTAGAATATGTAGAATTTAATAGTAAATATATTAAATTTAATAAGTTAAAAGTTAAATGGAATATGTACAAATTGCCTGTCATTTTCATAAATAAATAGTTGAAAGAAGTCATAACAAAGTCATACTGCTTGTAATTTTGTAATAATTAATTTTTTCGTAAGATAAGCACAAATGAGCGTCTGACAAAATGGACTCTAAAACTGATAGTAGGCAGTAATGCCACATATTCCTATATTCTTTTTATTTTAATTAAGAAATTATCTATATAAAATATCTACAAGTGAATGTATATAAGATTTTCAGAAACTTTTCACTTCGATATAAAACATTTTTGTTAAAGTATATACATATTTATTTTATGCTGTGTAAGATGCAAATATGTACAACGTGATAGTTTTTCAAGGGTTTTCCTATATATGTATCATTGCCTTCAGCTCCGATAGAATTGTTTGACACTATAAAGCAATAGTACAAAGCAAGTACAAAGATTAAATTAGTGATTATGACTCATGATTTGTTTTACAAATAGTGACAGTTTACGCAGCGATTATATATTTAAAACTGTATCATGGAAAAATTAAGAAAGAAAACTGATTTAGTTACAAGCATTTAAAACAATGTAATATTAATAATATAGTCATTATTATTTAAATTATGCGATTTATAAAAGATCGTAAGAAAAATAGTAAGAATTTTATTTTCGTATTTATAGAATTCGTTTTTAATTGATTTCATATAGAAATAAGTCACAAATATACGAATTATGCGTTTTTTTAATTAACTAAACAGATCATATTTTTATTAGTATTAATGAAGTGCAATAGTTTCTGAGAAATAAGGGAATGTCGCTTTAGAAGACCTGTGTCAGTATCGGCGACTTTTCTCTAATAAATAATAACAGTTTATAAATTATTAATTTCTCTGTTTTGATGAGTTCAATGTTATCTCGATATGATAAAGAAATAAACGCTTTCATCATTTACAACCTTAATAATTAAGAATAAGAAATATCTTTTTATTGATATATGTAACTTTTTTTAATACAGTATCATTACATGTAATTACAACAAATACATTTGTTATGTTAAATTTATTTATCTATTGGATAATCAATATGTAAGAAAGATAAGAGAGAATCAGAATAGAACAGAATATATCAAGATACATGAAGGTAGCAGACAGAAGGTATATTATTATATTAATATATGCATTATATATAAGTGTTTCCATTATATCCTTTTTCAAACAGTTTGAAATGTGGATTAGCGTTAAGCGGAATTATTAGGTAATGTGAATGAGAGTGTTAACTTGCTGGACGCATAGACTATTAACACGGCTTACATGATTTACAGCTAATAGCTAATAACCACATACTACGTAACGATGTTGATGCGGTTGCCATCTGCTATTTTGGTCCTGATTGCTATCTATGTATTCCCATGACCGATTCAGAGGTACGATACCGTAGCGTTAGTAAACAAACAACAATTACTGCGGAAGATAATGTAAGATATGTACAAGAATCATAGCTTTTACGAACTTCTTTCTTTGACTTTTTTTTTCAAGTAAATCTTTTGATTTAAATATATGAGAGTTGCATAATTCTTGTATATTAAAATGCTCAGAGGTGTGCTAATATGAATTTTATTTCTTATATTCGCAAAAACGACGCGAAAATATTTCCATTGCATAACTGCTTAAATAAAAGAACACTAAGACAAATTTATCAAACTCAAAATATAAGCATCACTTTTCTAAAATCGCCTTTGAACCGAAACGGCGCCAGGCGCACGCAGAATGTACGTAAATAATAGCGGTAAACACTCGCCGGTAAATGGACGTTAGAAGCTCGAAAGGAAAGTGATGAAGGACGATAAACGATGTTTAGTAAGATACACATTCTCTCCACCGCGCCATACATAATTTAGCGCAAACATACGTGAAGCAAGATCAAAAGTCAGAAATACGTAATCCCACGTGATGAGCGAGTGCATAGAGATGATTACAGTTGAGCTAACACAAACTGTGAGATTCCATCGATATACATATTATAAATTATCTTTCATCTCCTTCTTCTTAATGTACGCAAAAAATTATCAAAATTTGTTTTTATTAAAAAACTGAGAAATGTATATGTATGAAACGGATTTTTTATGACAATACCATAAATAGATTACACAATCGTATAGGATATACTTAATATAATTCTAGAAAATACATACATGAATACGTATATATATATATATATTAGGAAACAATAAAAAATTCTGAAAGAACTAAAGGTGTCCAAGCAGGAAATTTTTTTTCGATTATTCAATTCTATGTGAGAAATAAAGCAAAGAATTTCATTTATTGAACGTATAATATCTGCCTTAATTGTCGATCGCATTACGAGTCCATGTACTTATGAGCGAGAAAGAGAGAGATAGAGAGAGAGAGAGAGAGAGAGAGGGGGGGGGGAGAGGAGGAGAAAGAAAGTAAGAGAATACAAAGGTTAAACGGAGTATAACACGCGCGGATTGAACTGCGATAGAGTAGTGGAGTAAAGAAAAACGAGAGGGTACGAGTAGAGAATAGAGAGCGAATTCATACGATCGACTGTGCGTAAAATTATTCCAAAACTTATTACTCCTGCTAGCTATGACCGTAGCTATGGCAACGAGACGCGGATATGAAAATTAATACGCACTGGGAAAACAGAAAGTTTTCAGAATGTTTTCCCATTACTGGCAGCACTCGCGATGTTCGTACCAATTCGCTTCTGACTGGCAACTAATTCGTTCGTAGTTGTGTAATTAGCTGCATTTTTATAACGACGTGATGTTTGCGTCATTCTTTTCTTTAGCGAACACGTCACCTATGTTCTCGTCTAAAAGCAAAATTATTACTTCAAAACTTAACTTCAAGTTATTTGATACAATTGTTGCAAAATTATTGATATAATTTATTACATTTACGCACTTATATTTACTATATATTTGAATTCAATAAAACTTTCAGGAAAATTAACTCTATCAAACTCTAGATGGATAGATTATTTATTTATAATAATTGTCAATTGATAATTAGAATGGCAGATATTCGAAAAATGTATTATATTTGTTAATATTATTTTAATCGGTTTAACTCGTCGCACACGCTAAACATCTAATTCATCTGAATCATGAAGTGTAATATCTTTTTATAATTATGGAATAAATCTGTATAAAAATATAATAACTTAAAATATAATAATTTTGGTGCGCGCGCGCGCGTGTGTGTGTGTGTGTGTGTGTGTGTGTGTGATTATATCGCGATTATATCGATTAGCAATTTTATTCTCTTAATTGAGCAAATGCAAATGGTTTCATATTCCGTTAAGGCGATAGAAATATTTGACAATTTAGACTTTTATAATATAGACAATGATATTTTTCGTAAATTGAACTAACATTTGAATGTGTATAAAAAGAATATCAATTAAAAATTTTAGTTTTTTTCAAAATAAATAGCAAAAATTTTGTAATTATATGTGTTATTTTATACGATAAGAATAAATAAAAAATATTTCATAGATCTGCTTAATTTTTTCAAATTATTATTATAAAAAATAAGATATTAAACAAGGAAATTCTGCAAGTAAAGAACTCTGTAATGTGAATAATGAAATAAAGCAGCGTTGAACAACTTAACGTATACATTTGTGCCTCGTAAGATCATAAGTCATTTGAATACTTTAATCGTGAAGAGATGATAAGTGATTTTAGAAAATTTATAAATAGATCTTTTCTCAAAGACCGTTCAATACTGCCACATTTCTCGTGCATCCTCGAAAATACAAAAATATGTCGTATAATTTTTAACATAACACCAGCGGCAGCGGCAGCACCGAACAACGAGAACGAACTAAAGTGACATGAATCGATAATCGAACGCTGAGAGAGGGTGAAGCACGTAGAAATTATATTATCTTTTTCTTGTCGCGTACTACGTCGAACCTAATAGCCTGACGTCATCGATGGGAATTTATAGTCTTTCATATAACGGAAGATTTATTTTAAAAAATTATATGTGCATTTTGAATAATATAGGAAAATCCAGATTGATATAGATTTGTTTATAACTCAATTTACAATGTAAATTTATCTCATGATGTATTATATATAAATTTTAGTACACTATAAATAATTTTGAAATATATTAATAACAAGTAGTTGATGCATACGCAATACGACTTAATTTATACATGGACTTATATAGGAAAGTTAACAGATGTTCAAGCATTGAGTGTTAAGTGCGTGTCGTTTGAAATTTGCGTACATTAATAATGTAACGATAATGCACAGTGATAGATTTATTTTTAGCGAAATACGTGCAAACTATGTTAATATTTAGATGATGTAAAGATCATTTTAATTGAATCTGCACATAATATTGAATATTTTTATCAAATGGATAATCATATATTTGTACCGTAAAATGCAAAATAAACAACTCTGCATTTTTTAAACTATAGCAATCTCCGTAGTCTCTTCGTATTCAAAATTTTAGCCTTAAACGCAACTATTTCATACATATGCATATGTTTCAATTTTATACATTTCATTTATTCGATACTCTCGAATATTTTCAATGTCAAAAAATATACATTCTTGATATAAAGTATGTGAATAGGATATTATGAGATAAAAATTTTTTCATTGTAACAGAAATTGAAGACTCATTTGGAAACAATTGAGCTATACATTACACATTTTTAAATAAAAAACAAAATCTTGCTTTGTCAATACTTTCTGTTTTCTTCTTTTTTTGTTAAATAACTGGTTACCCTACTTATTTTATATATATATATATATAT
>Ga0157363_1001338_pt1 | contig 20437 bp, 19 predicted proteins | sample AttsexASBM1_FD_111477 | JGI IMG/M metagenome (GOLD analysis project Ga0157363, IMG submission 111477) | Fungus gardens microbial communities from leaf cutter ant in Ribeirão Preto, State of São Paulo, Brazil - Atta sexdens ASBM1 | ecosystem: Host-associated > Fungi > Mycelium > Unclassified ... | reverse complement strand
TGGCTCTGCGGGCGCCGTCGTATCTGGCACAGTAATTGTTGCCGTTGCAGAGGTATTACCTGCCGCATCCGTCGCCGTAACAGTTAGGGTTTGGCCATTGGCTTGTGCTGCAAGCAGTGTCACGCTAAAGATGCCATCACTACCGACCGTGGCACTAGCCAATGTATTACCGTCGGCATCTTTGATCGCGACAGTTGATCCTGCTTCGCCTTTACCTGAAATCGTTTTACCGTCATCGCTAAGCTGCACGCCACTTGGCTCTGCGGGTGCGGTCGTATCTGGCGCAGTAATTGTTGCCGCTGCAGAAGTATTACCCACCGCATCCGTCGCCGTGACAGTTAGGGTTTGGCCATTGGCTTGTGCTGCAGGGAGTGTCACGCTAAAGGTGCCATCACTACCGACCGTAGCACTACCCAATGTATTACCGTCAGCATCTTTGATCGCGACAGTTGATCCTGCTTCGCCTTTACCTGAAATCGTTTTACCGTCATCGCTAAGCTGCACGCCACTTGGCTCTGCGGGCGCAGTGGTATCTGGCGCAGTTATTATTGCCGTTGCAGAGGTATTACCCGCCACATCCGTCGCCGTGACAGTTAGGGTTTGGCCATTGGCTTGTGCTGTAGGCAGTGTCACGCTAAAGGTGCCATCACTACCGACCGTAGTGCTACCCAATGAATTACCGTCGGCATCTTTTATCGCGACAGTTGATCCTGCTTCGCCCTTACCCGTGACGGTGAGTCCATTATCACTAACAACAATATCAGTCGGTGCTGCTGGCGCAGTCGAGTCCTTTGTCTCGCTATCTACCCCATTATTACCAGTACTACCGGTCCCACTTTCAGAGTCATGACTCTCCGAATGCCCGTGGAGGGATGATCCCAACAGCATGGCACCGATACCAAGCAGGGCAGCCCCAGCTATCGCCCAAGCACCAATATGCTCGTTGGCGATAGCTTCTGATCCCACTTCTGCTAAAGAATTGACTGACGTATATTTCGCTGCATCGGTGCCAGGATTTTCAAGCCACCACAAAGCCCCATCATGCGGGTCTTCTATTACTAAATCACTGTGCTGACCATTAGGACCGACAGTGAAAAAGTTTTTAATGGTAACTTTCTCGTTATCATTGAGTTCGATAATTAAATCGTTATTAACCCGAGAGAAGCTTTTTATATCTTCGCGGCTAACAGGTATTTTTAATATTGATGCTGAGTCGAGCGTAACGGTGGAAGAATGCGTTGTATAGCTACTTCCCTTTTCTTTCGATAAAGCAACGATATCAATCATAGAGTTAGCCTCAATTATTTTTTTTGATAATTAGATTTTTAGATGCGCGCGTAAGCCAATTCCGCATAATGAGCAGAATCTTTTAGCGGGTAAGATTATTCCTAAGTTTTCTATCAAGAAGGAAAGTAGAGAAAACAACATAGCAATGCAACGAGATGTTCGATTAATATTTTTTATCAAAAATCAGTGACAGCCTTGAGATTTGTGCAATGCATATCACAAATTTCTAATTGGGTAAGATCGGTCAACTTTTGCATAACTTGCCGTTCGCATTAGTACTAAAGAACCCTAACACAGGCTAATAAAGAGTAATTAAGCAGTGAAAAACCCTAAAAATTCTCTCGTGGCGCTATATTTTTGTGGTGTTTTCTATTTATGAAGGTAAAAATAGCCAGTTACTGTTATTTAGTCGAAAATTATAATTATCAATAAAAATAACGGTTTAAAGCTAAGGGTATATGAATACGATGAAGATATAGTACGTAATATGATCAAATCTTTATTTTTATTACAACTTAAGCCTTTATTTCACTCTTCGATTCCTCCTAGCCATTTAACTATCTTATGGATCATTACTATTTTTCGTCCTACTGAGATATTGGCTTACTAAATTCATGCAAATAATTTTCTAGAAAAACCCACTATTAACAAAAAAATAAGAGAACAACAGATGAATAATTAACTTCACAAAAAAAGATAATTTTTTTAATTTTGTTTTATTATTTATGAACTAATAGAAAATAAATAGTTTGAAATTGAATTAAAATTCATTGCAAGAAGGTATGGCTAGTTACTCTTACCAAAACTAAACTCGATCCCCCTCCACGCCGATAAATCCCCCAGAATAGTGCTCTTTATCACAGCAACGACGTAAAGCCGCAGAAATTATAATCGGTTATATGGTTATATTAAAAATTTATAAGTAACATTTATATAATATTAAAAAAGAGCAGTATGTCATCGCGATAAACGAGCGGAGTCGACAGTCAGGTAGACTTACTCGTTGGCATCGAACGACGATAGTAGCGTTCTCATGCAGTATAAAAATCCATTGAAAGGAACGTATTTCAACATAAGCACTGTCAACGTATCACGTCGCCGTTTTTTTCGGCCTTCCGTGATCGCCGATATCTCCCTATACCACGCGCCACTCCATAGCAAGGCGTTCGCCGCGCTATTTGAAAATCAACTTTTAACCCTTCCCGCATGGGATCCTGCCTTCAAACATCTTCGGTTTCGTATTGATGGAAAAGCTAAGGCGATGGGTAAAAAAGTCTTTGCTCGTGATATCCGGGCCGCTGATATGCCGCATTGGCCGGCTACGCAATCCCATGCATTTATTTTACGAGTCACACAAACAGATAAACGGTTTGACGGTTTGGACCTTTCTTTATTAGAAGAAGGATTACAGCCAGACCGACTCGTTACTGCGGAAGATCTGGCTCGTGACGGTCTCGCGTTCCCGCCCTTTTATGGCGACGATATGCTACTGGCGCAAGGTAAAATGCCAGCCTATCTGGCCAAGGGGTCGCTATATTGATTTACCATGACTTCGCACTACATTCCGTCGCGAAAAATAGGCTTAAATTTCAAGATCAGGTCATTCGTTACGGAGAGGAAACCGGGCCTCTCGAGCGTGACCCTTGGGGCACTTTTCGCTATGTAAGCGTTGGCGGTGAAAGCTCGCAAGATGACGATATTTTCTCAAGCATGAAAGACCTGCCAATCTTCTCTGCCGCGGTTAAGGAACATTTACCAGTATGGCCTGTCGGCCGGAAATTCTATGAACAAGGGATGTATTACGCCGAGCAAATTACCGAACTTCGAAAAATAGGGAGCACATTGCTTATAATCCCATCACCCTCTATTTTTTATTATCCGATAAAAACCAATAATAAGTCGATAAAGCCGCCATATTCCGTGGCATTCCATTACGGCACGCTTCACGCATGTTAATTTTAACAACTTCTACGCCGGGTCCTATTGGCACTATTCTCATCTCTACACTCTTCATCCTGATGAATGTTTATAAATCAACCCTATCAACATTTAACTTGAACTGATTGATAGAATTTTATCGACTCTAACTTAAGCTAGCTTAATCTAAATATGAGATAAATATTATCTTGTAGACGGTAATCGAGGGTAGATGAAAAAAACGTCAATGCAATAATTAGGTATGGGAAAATCTGAGGACTAAGAGGTGAACTGTACACTTTGAGGGTAACAATTAAAACATACTACGATTCTAAGAATGGTTGGTGAAAGCTCGCTTAAGAAGAATTTAGCCATATCTAATAACAACAAAAAAGCCACTCAATTGAGTGGCTTAATGTCCTGATTTAACAGGTTAAATTTGGTGGCCCCTCCCAGACTTGAACTGGGGACCAAACGATTATGAGTCCTAAACTTAATGCTTATAAATCAATAAACTACAATTAAATCATGATCTTTTAAAACGGAATACACCTGAATAGTAGCGAATAGTGAATAGGTGCGCTGCCAATTTGCTGCCATTTCTACAGTCTTATCATATGGATATTTTATGACACTAAATTTACTTCTAGCATGACGCGCACTCGGGATAGTTAATAGCTATTACTAACTCATTTTTTTTAATCAAAACCTTCAAGCAAATCATTTACGCCATTAGATTTATCTAAATCAATATCATTTAATACATCTATAGCTGATTTTTTATGAATCACTGGTACTGATAATGTATGCCTAAACTGTAAAATAATATTTATTATATCGGGTACAAATTCGCAAGAGGATTTTTCCATAACGCCATCTATTGAAGAGATAATTACATTCTCAGGGATATTCAAAGTATCAAAAGACATTCTATTATAATAATCTTTTTCTTTGAAGAAATAATCTGTATGTCTTAACCTAAGTATCTCAAACACAGTACTTTTTAAGGTTATAGGATACGTAATATGGGTTACATAGTTTTGAAATCCTATAAAGCTATTACCAAAAGAATCATTTTCTATTCCAGAATTTTCTAATGAATAAATATCACCAAGACTCGTGTGACTATAGGGAGTTAATAAAATTTTCATATCTGAGAAAAAGCTTATACTTGTCCATATTTCTTTATCATCTTCTCTGAGATTTTTTAATTTTTCCACTTTCTTTAAATGAATAGAATAGTCAGTTAGACATTTCTTAAGAATTGATTTCCTGAAAGTATCATAATCAATATCGGAACAAAGCTCTATTATATTTTTAAATTTTACTGCACTATCACTCTCATACATTTTAAGAAGCAAATCATCTCTTTTTTCTTTAACCTCAATACAAATAAACTCAGCGCAAAAATACTCCATCAATGACTTGTGAGACCATCTATATAATGCCCCCTCTTTAATAAAAAGAGGGACTGAATAAGTTAAATCTTTAATAAAATTTATTGGCTTAAAATTTAATCCTGTAATTTTTTCTGAAATACTAGTTATAACACTTTCCAATTCTGCTCTAGTAAACTCTAGTTTTCCGTTATTTTTTAAACACCAGAATGCTAGCCTGCGTAATATTATACTAAAATCAGTTATATCTAATCCAGACTCTTTTTTCCTCACATAACCTGTTTCTTTGCTGAGATCATGAGTTTCGAATAGTGCCTCGAAAACCTGACTATAAAATAAATCTTTACGTCGAGGGATAACTGGCTTATATTTATATGAACAAAATAAAAGCGATACATACAAAGGTGTAGTCAAAAAATCAATGATTGTGTGATTATCTTTATCACGCATCAATTTTATTTCAGAAATCAACTTATTAGACAATATTAAACTATTCCCAATTTTATATGAATTTGAATCATATAATTTTATTAGCTCGTAAGATTGTTTTATTTCTAATGGTTTTATTCTGAATCTACTATAAGAATGTAATTCAAGTAATGATTGATCAGGCCTTGATGTTATAATAACCTTTGAATTTATCATTTCCTGACTAAAAACTTTAATCCTTTTTATCATATCGTTTTTTATATCAAACGGAATTTCATCAATACCATCAAAAAAATAAACAAATGGTATTCTTTTTAAAACATCAAGTCCTTCAAAGTTCTCTAAACCAATTAAACTCTTAACCTGATCTGATATCGGGGTATTATTTAATGTCCTTAACTCTATATAAATTGGAATATCTGCTGAATAGTCTATAGTGTCTACAACTATTTTTTTCATTAATGTAGACTTACCCATACCTGCATTATCTATTATTAATATTCTTTTGTATTCATTTAGTAAAAAATCCCCCCTGCGAACTATATATTCCATTGTATCTCTTGAATCAATGGTTGATAAAGTTAAAGGGACGTAAATATCAGAAACCTTCTTCAAGACATTAGGAAATGCTATAGAATTTATTAATGAACACTGTGCTCGAGTTCTTGCCAAGTACTCTGACATCTTATTTTTTATCTTAAGAAACTCTTTTTCTTTTTTATAAAAATCATATCCCTTATTTAAAATATAAGGAAATATCTTCTCTTCAAATAACTTGGCAGCCCAAGGGCGAAGAACATCAATGCTATCTTCAAAATTTATCATTTATTAATACCCTTCTAAATATAAGCTATAAATCCATCATATTACTTAAGTGTACATTATGAAAGTTTTCTTATGTTTTTTTTAAAAAAAGGAAAGATAAAATTTATTCTTGTTATTCATCAAAAACAGATAAACTACTTGAAAACAACTCATAAATACTTCAAGGGGTTAAAGTTCAACGCTTCATTCAAATGATCTGGCGCAAAATGCGCATATCTCATTGTAACTTTAATATCTGTGTGACCAAGGATTCTCTGTAAAACTAGAATATTCCCACCATTCATCATAAAATGACTGGCGAACGTATGCCGTAACACGTGGGATAATTGACCGTCAGGCAAGGTAATTTCGGCACGTTTAACAGCCCCCCTGAAAGCTGAGTAACAAGGAGAAAACACCTGTGACGCAGTTCTTTTTTGAGGTAATAAAGAGTAAAGGTGATTATCAATGGGCACTGATCGATTCTTTTTTCCCTTAGTTTTAATAAAGGTTATTTTTCCAGAGCTTATCTGATTACCGGCTAACGACTCAGCCTCAGACCATCTTGCACCAGTGGCAAGACAAATCCTTACTATATTAACTAAATCTTTAGCTTTGCTGACTTCACACTCTTTGAGTAATCGTTGGATCTCATTTAGCGTCAAATAGGATAATTCAGCTTCATCCAGTTTGAATTCACGAACATTCTCTAATGGGTTCGGTGCGCCCCACTCTTCCAATCGCTTTAGCTCGTTAAACATTGCCCGAAAATAAGCCAGTTCTAGGTTTACTGTTCTAGGTTTAACCGCCTGAACTCTGTCAGAGCGAGTGATCTTCCCACTAAGTCTTTTTTCTCTGTATGCAGCAAATAACTTAGCATTGAACTCTGACGCTAATGGATTACCCATTGCCAAAGAAGCAAAAATCATTGATTTCTTTATAGTCGATCCATCCGAAAGGGTTATGCCATGAGTGTTAAACCATGTATCAACCAAATCGATAAGTCTACGTTTATCAATTTTCTCACCAAGCCAAGGCTTATCTTGAGCCTCTTCTTTCACATGACGTTCAAAGGCTAAAGCCTCGCCTTTGGTCGCGAATTGACGACGTATACGGCGTCCATCCCGGCCATTTGGGAACACTTGGGCTTGCCACTTTCCTGAGGATAATTTACTTACTGCCACTTTGAGTTGAGCCTATTTATCCAATTATAGTTAGATTCATCTAGCGTTAGATCTGAAACTAAACTTTGAAATGCTAAAACTAAAATTCCACGGCTATTTATCGTTTTTACCCTAAGAATTCAGTCTTACTAAAAATCTTACCTAAAACCTTTACCTCTGATGCATCGCATTCGAAAGAAGCTTTACCGTTTTCAATACGAATTTTTCCACCAGGAAAGCGATAAACCTCTCTAATACTCACAATTCCATCAATATCAACTAACCATATCCCATCGGTGATATCTCCTTGGTATTCACCAACTAGATAACGAGTCCTCTCAATAGAGACAAAGAATGGTGATATCAAATCTGAACTAATTTCAGATACCTCACAAACAACCTCATTCTGAATTACCAAATTCCCATTTGTGATTTTTTTTCCTGGTATGGTTATTATTTTTTCTTCTTTCTCATCATTGAACTTGATACCTTGGCCTGAAACCAGCCAGTTAAGTGACACACCTGTTTCTAAACTACAAATAATGACCCAATCTGCGGGGAAAGTATCACGTGCATAACGGTTAGCCATGGTGCTTTGTGAAATATGCAAATGATTGCAAAAAGCCTGTCGTGACTTGAATCCATATGCTTCAAGCAACCGTTCAATAACTTTCTGACCACCTCTATTTTGCATGACTAAAGATTTTACATCGCCATCAACGTGGCGAATTGTGATTTTATTGTTTGACATTGGCGTTTTGTGATCCTAACATCTGTTTCGTGAACAAAGTAATAGTGTCGAATACTATTAAATAGTGTAGATTATCTCAATTAGAGGAATATTGCATCATGAGCCGGAATATATCAATGCGTCCGAGCATCAATCTTGTGATTTCAGAACCCTACATCACCCTTGATGAATTCTGCCGTCGTACTGGTTACAAAATTACCTATGCACGTCAGATGATTAAGGAAAATCGCTTACCAATCAGAAAAAAAGAAGGTGTAAACAGTCTGATCGAAGTGAATATGTTTGCCTTAACACTTGAAGCTGCTCAGGGCTACGAAGTCACAATGCAAGCCTAATAGTTCCATTATGGGATATTAAAGGAATTCAAACATGTTTGATTTTAAGGTTTCCATACATAAGCACTTCGATGATGCATGTTCAGGGTTCGCCAAGAGACACAATCTTGAGCAACTTGCAGAACAAGCAGGAATGCAACCGCAGACCCTACGCAACAAGTTAAACCCTGAGCAAGTGCACCAATTAACGGTGAGAGAGCTGCTTATGCTTACCGACTTAACAGAGGACTCGGCTTTAGTTGATGGCGCGCTAGCCCAATTAAATTGCCTTCCTTGCGTTCCAGTGAACGAAGTCGCGGATGAGAAATTTCCCACTTATGGTCTCAAGGCAACGGCAGAAGTTGGAATGTTAGCCGCCAATGCAGCAACCCAAGGTGCAATCTGTAACGCGACTCGCCGCAATGTGATGAATAGCGTGAATATGGGAATTCGTTGCTTAACACTGGCTGCAATTGCTGCGCAATCAAAAATTCACTCAAGCCCTACATTAAACACAACAGTAGACGCTATCAGCGGCATTAGCGCATCCATCGGAATGAGCTGAGGTAAACATGATTTCATTCGCAGCAAGATTAAAGAAGCAAAACCCCTCTATGTCTTATGGGCACGGTTGGATTATCGGTATTGATGAAAAGCTTTTTCATCCTAGCCGATCTCAAGATGACTTATTAGAAGCATTAACAACACGCAAGAAGGTGAACACATGGCAATCGAAGGTGCAAACACTGTGCAACTTAGTGCGGGCCAACGTGTCTCGGCACTAAACCACCTAGCCGCTATTCGCGGGCAGTTTTGGGGTGATAGCTGGAAAGAGGTCGAACGGTTTATTGATGATATGCGCGACCCGCGTGATTCAAATAAAGAGGAGAATATCCGTACCCTGTCAGTAATATTTTATTTAGCAAAAATACCAACAAACAAGCACCACTTATCGCTGAGTGAATTGACGACTGACGAAAGGACAGCGCTAGTTTCAGCGATGAATCAACTAAAAGCAGTCGTGAGTTTATTCCCCAAGCGAATAGCCTTACCAAACTAAATAAAACTGTTAATTAAATGGCGTCAACTCGCCGGGCATTCTTTTGCCTAAATTCAGGAGTTAGAACGATGCGAAATATCCAAAAACATCAAATCAAGTCAGATAACGACGCGTTGGTTGCGTTATTGGCAAAGGCCAAAGACGAAGAGCGCAAAGACCGCGCGTTAATGGTTTCCATTCATTTAGATAAGTTAGCCGCCCACATCGCCAGCAATGAGTTAACAGGCATTGAAGCTGCCGAATTACTGCGCCAAGAGGCTGCACGTTATGAGCACGAATCTCAGGAGTTTCATTAATGGCCGACTCAATGGATTTAGTGCAAGAACGCTCCGAAGAAATGCGTCAACGTAATTTAGCTAACGTGCTTAACAAGAAAAAACTGCCATCGCGTAGTTTCTGTGTTGATTGTGACATGCCTATCCCAGAGCTGCGCCGCCGTACATTAATTGGTGTAGAGCGCTGCGTGCATTGTCAGCAAATTACCGAAGCGCAAAGTAAACATTTCAAAGGTAAAGTGTGAGCGTTCATTCGGAAAAATACGCCTATCCGTGGAACGCTCCACGGGAAGCAGTAAACCCTTATATTTCCCCTCAAGCGCCAAAGTCTTCGGCGCTTTCAAACCTGATCGCTCTCTATAAAGCTGACGATGCACATAAAATCGCGCAACAAGAAGCTCTGAGCGATGAGGTTTGGAATAAGTTCTTTTTTAATGAAACCCGCGATCCTATCCAGCGCGAGTATGACCAACAGAACAAAATTAGTCATGTTGCGATGGCTAAAGAGCAGCAAGCATTAGACCCTGTTTTACATATTATCGCCGATGTTAAGGCACAACCTCCCCATATCAGTAAACCGCTGCTCGAGCGAATCACTTACTTTCAAGGACTTGATAAGCCTAAATTCTACAACCGCTATCTGTTTGAGACCATTAAGCCCTGTCTCGACCGCCTTGATGTTGTGCGAGATAGCCAAATATCCAGCTCGTTTAGATACATGGCAAGCCTTGAAGGGTTAGATGGATTATTAACGCTGCCCGAAATGAATCAAGAGCAAGTGAAAAAACTCTCTACTCTCGTTGCTTCGCACATGGGGATGTTCTTCAACGAAGCGAGCGATCATCTTTTCCAAGAAGAAAACGTTAAGCCAGAAGAAATCCGTAGTGCATGGGAGAGTGTCGCAGCCCAAACAATGAGGCTAGACGTTATCCCTCCGGCGTTTGAGCAATTACGCAGAAAAAAAAGTAGACGAAAGCCTGTGCCTTACGACCTTATTCCGGGTTCATTGGCGCGGATGCTTTGCGCTGATTGGTGGTATCGGAAACTGTGGAAGATGCGTTGTGAATGGCGTGAAGAGCAATTGCGTGCAGTATGCCTTGTAAATAAAAAAGCCTCGCCTTATGTGAGCTATGAGGCCGTGATCCATAAACCCGAACAGCGCAGAAAGTCGTTAGAGTTTTTCCGTTCACACGAGTTAGTGAATGAGGACGGTAATACGCTCGACATGGAAGATGTCATAAACGGCAGTAACAGTAACCCGGCTAACCGCCGCAATGAAATGATGGCCTGTGTTAAGGGCCTTGAACTGATCGCCGAAATGCGAGGTGATTGTGCAGTATTTTACACCATTACCTGCCCTTCACGCTTTCATGCAACGTTAAGCAATGGTCGGCCTAATCCAAAATGGACAAGTCAAACCGTCCGGGAGAGTAGCGACTATCTCGTTAATACCTTTGCGGCATTTAGAAAGGCGATGCACAAAGCGGATTTACGCTGGTATGGCGTGCGCGTTGCCGAACCTCACCATGATGGCACTGTCCACTGGCATCTACTTTGCTTCATGCGCAAAAAAGAGCGTAAAGAAATTACAGCCCTCTTAAAAAAGTTTGCCATAAGAGAAGACCGAGAGGAACTTGGCCGTAAAACCGATCCTCGCTTTAAGGCTGAATTGATAAACCCAAAGAAAGGCTCTCCGACTAGCTATATCGCTAAGTACATCAGTGAAAATATTGATGGACGTGGCCTATCTAAAGAAATCAGTAAAGAGACAGGTAAAACACTTAAAGATAGCGCCGAGCATGTCACCGCATGGGCTTCGCTTCACCGTATACAGCAATTTAGATTTTTCGGCATCCCCGGTCGCCAAGCGTATCGCGAGTTGCGTTTACTTGCAGGGCAAGCCGCACGAACTCAGCCCCAAGCCAAAGCGGGAGCGCCTGTTTTATCCAATGAGGAAGTTGATGCAGTCTTAGCGGCAGCAGACGTGGGCTGTTTCGCGACCTATATCATGAAGCAAAGCGGCGTATTGGTACCAAGAAAGCATCATATCGTTAGAACCGCTTACGAGCTTAATGACGAGCCTAGTGCTTACGGCGATCACGGTGTGCGCATTTATGGTGTTTGGTCGCCACTTATCGACGGTCGAATTTGCACGCACGCGGTTAAGTGGAAAATGGTTCGTAAGGCCGTTGACGTTGAGGAGGCGCAAGCCGACAAGCGCGCGAGCGCCCCTTGGACTCGTGGCAATAACTGTCCCCTAGTAGAAAAAACAAACAAAATTGAGGTAGAGAAAAACCAGCCAGAACCCGGTGAGGAGCCTATTGATTTAGATAACCTGACCAAAAAACAACAACGAGAACTCTATTCACGACTAAAACAAGTTGGGCAAATAAAAAGGCGTGTTGCAAAAGGCTATCAACAGAAAATAACGCAGCATCAATATGATCAGTTAGCGGCGGAATTGAGGGCTAGAGGATTCGCTGGTAATGATGATGAGGTTGAGCACTTGACCAAGGGTGGTAGTTTTCCCTTTGGTGGCGGCCTACGAATTTTCTATGAAAATAACAGGCTAAAAGAAGACGATAAATGGCGATCTTACCTTCACCTTTGTTGATTTTTGCCTAGTGTGAGATGTTGTCCTCTTACTCGCGAGACATCATAACGTAATTCTTGCGCTTTTCTCTTGCACTCCTCTAGGGCATCAAACCATTGCGATGGTGTGGGGGGATCTTCGCTGACGGCACCAAGGTCAACTGTGTATAAAAATTTACCATAGCCGAATTCGCCAGCAATGAGTGTGACAACTTTCGCAGGTGCAACCAACTCGATACTCGCCTTTCTCATCGCTATAAACTCTTCATTATCATCAGCAGAATTTATGTATTTATACCTCACCAAGTTTTCAAAAAAAATCAAAAAAAGGACTTTTATCTTTTAGAATCCTTATGTGCTGTATTTGTATACAGTTATTTTGAGAGGGGGAAGTAATGGGTAGGGAGTTCGAAGAGATTGTCAGAATGGAGCGAGTCGAGTTAATAGCGAGACTCGCATCGATAGGAGCCATTAAAGGAAAAGACAGAGAAATAGCCTTGAATATCATTGCCGAAATTGCAGGTGATAGTGTCATCCAAAGCAAAGATTTCTCAATTATTTTTACTCCTTCCAGTGAAAATTAAAATTGAGGTTGGATTTTATGCATATAGAGATCGTCTTTAACAAAGAGAAAAAAATAGCTCAACCCGTTTTAGAGGCACTTGAGTCAGAAATTTTTAAAACACTCCTGCCCCATTATCCGAAAACAACGCTCAGAATTCGTAAGGGTAGCGCCGATGGGATAGGCATTAGCGGGCTAAGTTGCGACGGAGAAAAACGTAACGTCATTGACATCTTGCAGCAAATTTGGGAAGACGATAGTTAGTTAAATTGAAATTCTTTAGCTTCGAAGTGCTGATTTTGGACAGTAAACGTGGACAAAGAAGATAATAATACTTAAGTTATATAAAACAATGACATACAAAAGAGGTCAACAAAGTCTGTTATACGCCCTCGGTTCCTTCTGAGGGCTATTTTTGCAGCAGTTTCGTCCCAGAATATATAGAAATCCTTTACCCTAATTGCTGTGGTCGGATCCTAAAAGTAACTTCAGAAAAGTGCAAAATAAAACAAAAAAATCCTTAGCAAACTTGATCTGAAACAACTAATAAGGGTATAAAGATTAATAAGTATACAGAATCAAGTGTTAGGTACCATCAGCAACGGTAGCCTCAAGCTGATAGTAGTGGTGAATACATTTGTGATTATTCTAATGATTGCTGTAGATGTCTCACCCTTTGCGACTTTGATCATATTGTCGCCTATTATTCCTTTCCTCTATATGAACACTAATTTCGTATTGCGTAATAATAGAAATTTTTCGGTTAAGCTAACGTCTCTAAATTGTGTCTAATGACCGGTTTCGTAGTGATATAACCATTCTCGAATAAAAATTTAAATGATTTTTCTACCGCACTGCGTAATGTCAGAAACACAATGCTATGGTTATTGAGGCGAAGTTATGCAATATTACTTCGCGAATAACACCTAAATTTTTTAATTCCGTCCATCACTGTATATCTACTTTAATCATAAGTGAGAGAGGTTTTATGTTAATAAGATTCATACTGATATCAGCTATGTTACTGCTTGCTTCAAACGCACAAGCTTCAACTGTAAATATAATTCCTAGTACAGTAACTGTTACTAAAGGAAGTGAAGCAAAATATTACTTGCTAACTCAGGAAAAAGATAATTTTAGCGAAAACATATCTATAAGTGGATTACCTGAAGGGACAACATGGAGTTTACACTGCACCGGTACTCGCGGAGATAACTGTAAAAACGAATATGGTTCCGATGACCTACCAATATTCACATTAAACGTAAATATCCCTTCTAGTGCTAAAATTGGAAGCTACGATATAAAAATCCAATCTAACCTTAAAAACAACATCTTTCAATCGTTTAAATTGCAGGTTGTTGAACCTATTCAGTTCACTCACCCTGGGGTTTTACTCAATACAAAAATGCTTACGAATATCAAAAATACTTTAATTGAGAGAGACCCCATAAGATATAAAGCTTTTTTGTCTGCTAAAAATAGTAAGTATGGAAACCTGCATTATCAACCCCACCCTCATTCGTCAGTAAACTCTGATAACGACACAGGCGTCGATTACAGGGAGGATGCCATTGCAGCGTACACACAGGCATTACTTTGGGGTATCACCGAAGATAGTCATTACGCGGATAATGCAATAGCTATTATGAATGCATGGTCTCAAGCACTAAATAGCAATTTACAAGGCGCAAACAGATTCAACTTAGCTACGTGGTCGGGGGATGTATGGCCTCGGGCAGCAGAAATTATTCGTTATACTTATTTGAAGGCTAACGGGGTATCGGTTTGGTCTTCTTCTGACATTGATAACTTTAGTCAAATGTTAAAAAAATATACTGTCGATTTCATCAATAACCAATATTTTACTAGTGGAAATTATGGCGGGAACTTGCTTAGCTCGCAAGCAGCAGCATTCATAAACATCGGTATTTTTAATAACGATACAGGAACGTTTCTTAACGGTTTAGATAGACTAAGAAAGATGCTTCCAGCTTATATCTATATGAAAAAAGACGGTGTAATCCCTATGCCTCCTTATTTTTGGAGAAATAGTTACATTTCATCAACATCTTTATTGAGTTCAGGTGGGTACTGGAGAGGACAAAATTTTAATTCGCCATCTATAGGTGAAGGTGGATTGTCCCAAGAAACATGTCGTGACATAGGTCATGTGTTATGGGGACTTTCGGCTTTAGCAAATGGTATGGAGTCAGCTAGAATCCAAGGCTACAATTTATCGAAAGAAGAGACTCTGGGGACTTTAAACGCATTAAGGCTAAAATACGCTTCCGAATATAATACTAATTTTTATAACGATGGTAGCGCTATACAACCAGACTCAGCGAATAATCCTTGTGGTAAAAAAATTGATTTAGGATCTTCTGTCGGAAAGGGGGAATTGATACTCAATGAATTGACTAACAGAAGACAATTAGCCCTTCCAAATACTGAGCTATTTATACAAAGCTCAAGACCTACCGGTGCGAGTTATTTTATGATTTGGGAGACGTTGACTCACTATCAAAACCCCTAAGCGTCGTCATATTTAATCTTAAAGATTAAACCAATTTTATTGCAAGTTTGTACAGCATATTTAATAAAGCGAGAATCAAATGTAACGTATCGTCTAATGGATATTCTGTAATTATACTGCATGAAAACGCATGAGTCCCCTGCACTCAAAATCGCCCTAAAGCCCGCGTGATGCGGGTTTTTAAATGGATCGCAAAGTACATGAAAAAAGGATCGTTAAGTGAAGAGTGCAGGCGGGCGGGCGAGTGAGCATCAATACATTAAATGAATCGATGGTTAACTAACAGACACTAGATACAACCAGCCATGTATATATAGAATCAAGATTAGATAATTTTCAATTCCATCATTTCGGCTGGATTTTATTAAACTACATTTAAAGTTGTTTTAGATCAAGGTTAGTATAATATTTTCAAGTAGATTATTTTAAATATTTAAAAATTTTTAAGGGGTCAATAGTATTAGATTAACTTTTTTTTATTAAAACTCTTGGGGTTTACAATAATGGAAAAAATCATAATAACAAAAAAAATCTATTTTAAAATTTTTGGGCTTTCATTCCTTTTCCTTCACTTCAATTCAAATGCTGATACTTTTAATATCAACGACTTAGGGACTATATCAGGGGTTTCAAGAGCTTTAGATATATCTTCTAATGGAAATTTTGTAGTTGGTTATTCAGGGGATGAGTATGGAAATTTACGCGCATTCCGCTGGTCAAATGCTGGAAAAATTAAAGATTTAGGTACTCTTAAATCTGACAATACGGGCTCATCAGAAGCGCGTGGTATTTCTTATGACGGTGAAACCGTTGTTGGTATGTCTTATCTCGATGACAACAACTATCATGCTTTCAAATGGTCGGATTCGAGAGGAATGGAAGATTTAGGAACGCTAAGAGCTGATAATACAGGTCATTCAGAGGCTAATGCTATTTCTGCCGATGGAAGGATTATTGTAGGAAATGCGCAAAATAATGAAATTAAATTTTCTCCTGTTCATGCTTTTGTTTGGACTGATATGGATGGAATGACCGATCTGAAGACATTAAGATCCGATAAACAAGGTTATTCTTCTGCTTTAGATATTTCTGCTACTGGTGATGTTGTTGTTGGTTACTCCGATTCTGATTGGAATTCGAATCGAGCTTTTCGTTGGACTAAATCTGCTGGTATGATTGACCTAGGAACATTTCGAAGCGATAACTCTGGGTATGCAGTAGCATATGGAGTTTCCTCGGATGGAAAAATAATCGTGGGAGGAGCTGACAATAATTTTGGCGAGAACCGAGCTTTCCGTTGGACTAGCATTGGAGGAATGACTGATCTTGGTACTCTAAAGGATAATAATTCAGGGAATTCTACTGCTTTTGATACATCTGCTGATGGAAGTATAGTTGTTGGTAATTCCGAAACTAATAATTCAGATCGCCAAGCTTTCATTTGGACAAAGAAAGATGGCATGATTGGACTCGGAACTTTGAGGAATGATAATAGTGGCTCTTCAACAGCAGAAGCTATTACACCCGACGGGAAGATTATTGTTGGACTAGCAGCATACGATAGTATGCTATAAATTTCATGCAGTTTTGTGGAAAGTGGTTAATTCAAAACCGGAGCCGGATCCTACACCGGAGCCAAATCCCACACCGGAGCCAAATCCCACACCGGAGCCGAATCCTACACCGGAGCCTAATCCTACACCGGAGCCGAATCCTATACCGGAGCCGAATCCTATACCGGAGCCGAGTCCAACACCTAAGCCGAACCCAGCTCCAGTTATTAAAATCGTAGATATTAATAACTCTAGACTAGCTATACTCAATACTGCAAAAAAAGCTAAACAAGTTTTTTCACTGTACGAGAGCGCATTATCAAGCCTCACCGATACACGTTGTCAGATAAGCTCAGACACATATTGTGTTGGCGGCTATACTCAATATGACCGCACGAAAGCTAATAGTTTTACTACAACCGGATTATATGGTGCATTACGACTATTACCTTCGCAAAAATTAACTGCAGGGATCTCATTTAGTTTCTTCGGTCCGATAAATCTTGTAGATGGATACGACTCACGTGGGGACAGAAAGCCAGGTATCGGTATCTTTACTCATTGGCAAGATACCCCTGATGGTGTTGGTTTAAATATGGGTATTGCTGGCGCATTTATGAGGCAAGCAATTACTATCCGTCGTGATCACCTTAGCCATACTGAGGCTGGTAAAGGTGATACGGTAATTAAAGGTTTGCAAGGTAAAGCAACTGTATCTTGGGGGATTAAGTCTTCGAAAAGCACATTAATTTCCCCAACTGCAGGATTGATTTGGCAGTCTGTTTCTAGAAATGCTTACAGTGAAGATAGAGGTGCTGAATTCCCTGCACGTTACGGTAAAATGGCTAATAAAGAATTATCTTTTAACGCGGGCATCAATATCAACCATCAAGCGAATAGATATGTAATTTTCAATGGTAAAATTGGCACCAATATAAATATTTCAAGAAATCGTAAAGAATTTACTGGGAACATAGATTATATAGGAGCTTACGCCTACGATAGTGGTCAACATCACGCGGTGAAGCCTTATGTAAAAGCAGGGGCTGATATCAATATTACGAAAAATTCATTGATTAGTATTAATGCTGGATGGCAGGAAACTGATTATAGGAAATACTCTATGCAAACTTCACTAAGCTACTCTTACCATTGGTGAATATCTGTAATAAGGAGGTTATATAAAACCTCCTTATTACTTTAGTTAAGTCGTCTAAATTATTACCAACTACCCCAGTATATTCTAATCACGCAGTTTTAGTTTTTTAAGTCATAAATAGATTGATTTTTAATCATAATATATTAGGATTTATTCATGAAAAGTATAATTATCTACCTCCTGTATTTTATTGTTGTATTTATATTTTTTTTGCTTTCCTTCATGCTGGGGGGGTGGCGACTATGCCACAAATAAAAACATGAATAAATCACAATAATGAACTACCCATTTTTGGTAGTTTTTCATTAGAAGAAAAGGTGGTTATTAATACTCAGACAAACTTCAAATAAAAATATTTAATCGCTATGTGTAACCTAAGTTATGGAAATAAAATCACCTCATCACCTTACTGTAAAATAGTTATATTTCACTCTCAGCATTTTCTTGTAATGAGTAAGTTAGAAGCTGTATAATTTCCTCGCCCATCCACTCGTTCAATTCCTCAAAGCCTTTTTGTAATGGCAGCAATTCATTGCGTACAAAAACGCGGCTCGCTTTCTCAACATCCCCAAAGCCGCCGGCGTTGTTCGGCATAATCCCCATCATCTGCTGCGGTACCCGATGCGCGCCTAGCATGTCGTCACGGCTCACATTTTTAATATTAAGAAACTCATCTAGGGAGGGCAGAGCCATATGGTTTTTTGAGTTTGTGAAGAGTTCTAGAAAGCACCAGCTAAAAGCACCTAATAGGTGGGTTGTTATCACTCGTCATTTTTATCAATCTGAATTATTCTTTTCTCAGAGTCTGAATAATAATCATGCTCATAATTTTTTGATTCGAATTTATTGCGCCCGTTAGGATCTAATGAAGAAAGCTTCTTAGCATTAATTGACTCAAACTGTTTGAGATTATTTGATTTATCGATAGTACTCTGGACCGCTGCGGATATACAAATAAAACGCAACTCGTCTTCGGGCTTTTTAGGGAGCGGTAAAGTAGTGATTGTGGCTCCAGTCACCCCACCTTTCGATATGTTGTAATCGACAAAAATATCTGTGTTGAGGCGGGTTTGATATGTCTCTATACCAGTCCCATCATCATCCAATAATGTGGGTTTTATCAATTCTAAATCCTCGCTGAAACAATCGGCATTTGAAATTATCTAACTGATCGTAGAGGCATATGCATCTTGAAATATTTTTTTCGAAGATTTATCTGCGAGCGCTTGGCTAGAAACCATTATCGAGGCATACAAAAATATTCCTAAGTATCTTTTTATCACAATAAATTGCTCCTAAAGGTAGAAATACATGGGTGGTTGCTGCCACTTTGCTGCCAATTGCAAAATTAACAACAAAAAAGCCACTCAATCGAGTGGCTTAATGTCCTGATTTAACAGGTAAAATTTGGTGGCCCCTCCCAGACTTGAACTGGGGACCAAACGATTATGAGTCGTCTGCTCTAACCGACTGAGCTAAGGGGCCTTGATGTGGCAGGGAGTATAAAGCATCCGAGTAGCCTAATCCAGTGCTGTCGAGTTAGTTGCTGTTTTTTAAGGCAGATTCTTCGCAGCAATTAGGATTATTACAATATCAATAATCTACGCTGGAAAAGGTGGCTGAACTTGATAAACCCAAGCCTGAAAGCGTTGCCCATCCGCCGTGGTCGCGGTGGTGATAATGCGGTCATAGCCCGCCTCGAACTCGTCCAATGCTGGCCAGTGATCAGCGAGTTGTGGACTGATAAAAAGATACCCCGGAACGTCGTCGGCCTGTTCATCGAGGATAACGCCCGGAAAGTCGGCGGCTAGCCCCCAGGCTTTGGGGTAATAAGTGCCTCGAATAGTCGCGGCTATCCACTCGCCGCCAATACGGCTAAGAAAATGCTCGTTCTCACGGCCCTTCTGTAAGGTGCCATACACAAAAAGTGGTGTCATGCTGACGCTCCGCGTTATCCATTTTTAGGCATCATGCCTCGAGCGGCTTGCAGATTGCAATAATTCCTTGGGGATGCCTCCAAAAGACTCTACAGTGGTGATCGGTGTCCTCTCACTCGATTACTAGGAGCAGCAATGAATATCGCATTGGGTCAATGGTCAGTAAGTCGAGAATGGCAAGAAAATGCCAATACCATCATCCAGCTTATGCAAGATGCCGACCGGCAAGGTGCAAGGTTGCTGGTGCTGCCAGAAGCGGTATTAGCGCGGGATAATCAAGATAGCCAATGGGTGATCGAGGCAGCACAACCGCTAGAGGGCCCCTTTATCCAGCAGCTATTAGCGGCCAGTCAAACACTTGGTGTAACGACCCTCTTCACGCCACATGTCCCAGCTGGGGAGAATAAAGCGCGTAACGTGTTGGTGGCGTTACGTGAGGGGGAAATCTTACTGACTTACGATAAGATTCATCTCTATGATGCTTTTACGGTGCGTGAATCAGATAAGGTGATAGCTGGGCATACCCTGCCCCCCTTATTACAGGTTGATGAGTTTAAGGTTGGCGTGATGACATGCTACGACTTGCGTTTCCCCGAGATGGCGCGGGCCTTAGCCTTGCAAGGCGCAGAGTTGTTGGTGCTGCCTGCCGCATGGTTAAAAGGGGCCAATAAGGAACTGCATTGGGAGTTGCTGACTCGCGC
>Ga0157363_1001336_pt1 | contig 20446 bp, 22 predicted proteins | sample AttsexASBM1_FD_111477 | JGI IMG/M metagenome (GOLD analysis project Ga0157363, IMG submission 111477) | Fungus gardens microbial communities from leaf cutter ant in Ribeirão Preto, State of São Paulo, Brazil - Atta sexdens ASBM1 | ecosystem: Host-associated > Fungi > Mycelium > Unclassified ... | reverse complement strand
GTACCTTTGAGATAGGGCAATCCACCATCATTACTGTCGTCACCACCATCATCATTTGTTTCTATCTTGGGAATTTCAGGTTTGGGGAATGACGGCGCTATGGACGTTTGACCCACAGCCACAGGAGGGTATATTTCAACCTGATCATAATCAGATGACGTCCCAGAGCGTGAAGGTGAACGACGTTTTGTCATCCGGGGCGGAGAGGCAGTCAAAGTTGGTCCTGTCCCTTCAGGCACCTGAAAAGCATTATCTTCGGGATCAGGTTCATCCGTTTTCTGTACCTGCGAAGAAGTATCTTTTGCAGGGGCTTCTGAAGATGACAACGAAGGATCAGATTGTGGGTGCACATCAGGAGAAGCAGCTAAAAGGGATGACTCAATCGCAGATGACGCCAGGTTTGGAGGGTCTGCTTGGAGATGGAACTCATAACCGTCATATCCTCCATTTGCTGTCAACATGGATGCCGCCAAAGCACGCTCAAGCTCTTCCTCCTCTAACCTCACTAGCTCTTGCATTCTTTCTACTTCCCTTTCAGACTCATCCTTTGACAGCGCCATTGCAACTGCAAGGTCATCTCCATCTTCTTCTTCTTCTTCTTCTTGGAGCTGATCAGTGGCAATGGCACCGGGCGGCCGCAGTATCTCACCCGCAGTTGATGGCATGTTGACAGGCCAAGAATTTCCAGGATAGGCATCAGGAGGTAACAACGCTGGCTTTGGTGGCACAGGTGGAGGAGACGTGAACGACCGAGACAAGGTTGGGTGTAGCAGGGCGTGCCCTCCATTCTGCCTCGTTTCTTGAAGTGCGGGCGGTTTGGGTGGCACAGGAATCAATGGTGCAGGTGATGGCATCTGCCCCTGATGGCGATTACAATACGAAACACTGTAGAGTTGTTGTTCGTGTGCAGGATACAACTGGGAAGGGCCAGGTATAGGTTCGTCCGTGGAATGAGAAGTGCTACGTGTATGGTTCTTGTTCTGAAAGAAGTGAATGTTGGACCTTTGTGTCGTCTGAGAATTCTGCTGTCTAGAATAAAGTGGCGGAGGGGGATAGGCAGTCTGACCTAGATAGGGACCCATCTGGGAAGACGTCGTTGAAGGAAAGGGGGACGTTGCCGCTCGAAGAGGCTGCCTGTAGTCGATCGAATGCCTTTCCCTAGTATTTCCATATTCTGAATGCACCCAAGGCACTGCTTGCTTGAACGACATTCAGGTGGAATCAAAGACAAACAAATAGTTCGATATTGAGATTAACAGAATCCATCAGACTTGTCAATATATCAATAGCCGACCAACTCACCGGCGGAAGACTGGTTATATGCTCGCGCACGGTCATCCATTGACCCAGAGTTCTTCTGAGCGGCGTAAGGTTATGAGGAAAGCATCGAAGCTACCGGCACGGGGCATAGAGTATCAGGCACTCGTATCTACCCACGCCGCCAAGTACCAAGCGGTGCCTGGGGCCTTGGCACAATTTCCAGCAACCCAAGGTGATTGAGTCGAATTTTCTTGACATTTGACCGAGGAAATGTTTCATCAACATCTGGACAAATGTTTGGTATCCTAGCTGCTCTCTTCTGAGAAATATAACAGACAGAATGACACCAAATCTTGTTCGGGAAATTAAAATTATAAATCAATTATAAATCAAGCCTGTGCTATTATAGTGATGATGCCTCTCAGCACTGGCTGTGAATCAGCCTCCCATTCTGTGCAGCCTGCCTTATCACCCCGAAATCACCCTGAGACTATCTCTCTCACGTCCCATCTGCATTATAAATACAAATGGCAATAGTGGCATGCGATCGAGAGGTAATACCGTGTCCGTTTCTGTCCTTAACAGTCTTTACCATTGTCAATACTCTCAGGATGGTGGCTGATCAAACAAAATCGACCCAGCAGGACGTAGAGTATAGGATATGAAATCTAGTATGTTACATATGCAGGGATGATACGACAATGATAGTATGTTGAGATGATGAGATGATGACGGAGTGTATGGGTGGCGAGAAATGGAGAAATGCATGTGCAGTGTATATCGTCAGAGCGACAAAATAGGGAGCTGACGAAAACAAAAAGGAGCAAGAAAGAAATGACAAAATTGAATCGTACTGTAGGCCTAAAGAAAAGAATGAACCAAATCGAAACAACCAGAAAAATCAACTGGAACGATGATCATGAATGAACGTTAACAGGTTGGGCGTAAGGTGAGATAGGAAGGTTCGCCTGTGGGCGATTGGTAGCGAGGACTTTTGTATTGTTGCTAAACATCGTTGAAGTCTTGAACCCTAATTGTCGCATGGCAGCTGATACAACGTAAATCACAACACAATATGAGATGCGCAACGCAAAACCAACTGACCTAGCAAATGCACTTTCTGTACAGGCTTCGACAACGAAGCGGAGAAAATATTACTTAGCTCACTCGGGTCCGTGCTGCTATAGGCACTAACAGCAATGATGGGTGTGTTTGTGTTCTTGCTGTTCGTACTTCGAATGTATCTCGCAGCACCTTCCCCGTCGACTGTAACACACAGCCAATCATTCGTTTCTACTTCGATAGATCAACAAGGCAGTATACTTACCAACTGGCATATGTAGATCCATAAGGATACAATCGAACTCTAGTACATGAGATCAGCACGGCCTGGTGCAGAAAACAAGCCTCGACTCACTGATATCACCCATAGCAACACTAATCGCCTCCGAGCCGTCGTGAACAACAACACAACGGCAACCCAGACGTATCAGCAGGGTCTCTATAATCTTAGCCGTGATAGGGTTATCCTCCGCCAACAAACATGTCACCGCGCGATCCATCGAATCAGGACCCTTCCTCAAATCTATCGAGTGTACTGACGAAGGCGGGGTATAGCATTCTTGCTGGCTACCAAGTCCAACAGAAGAATTCCATGTCTCAGAGCCTGACCCATCCCCAGTGCTCGACACGGAAGCAGTACGAAGGCGGCTCAGCATAGAATTTCGTCGGTCCTCCATATGATTCTGCTTAAACCGTTCAACCGCTCCAAACTCAGAAGTCTTGCGGATATGAGTCCCATTTCCAGGTGTTGGCGGAGGTAAACTCGTCCTCGAGGGTGACGAAGCAATGGACGAAATCGAGGTTGCTGGTGAAGGGGGATTCGTCAGCTGATTCTTCGGATCTAGCGAGGTAACGACACTAGGAGGTTTTTTGATCCTCGCAGACTGACTCTTCCTCCTACTATGCGTCGGCTCAGACAGTGCGTGGGTAAGCGGTGCCATCTGATCTGTCTTCAACTTCCGAATAACATCATCATTTGCTTGCTTCAAAACCGGCAAGTTCTTGAAACTGAACGAGCCGAAATCGTCACTACCCGGTCCCGATGTCGACTCTTTATGCGCTATGGGCACAGGCATGGAAGGTGGTGGCATTGACAAACTAGTGATAGGACTTCCCTGCGATGACCGAGTAGTGGCAAGGGAAATGGGATCATCATCCTGGAACAACTGCGGAATAGCCCCCCTAGGATCAAAGTAATCTGTTGATTCAGGGTCCGTAACCTGGGGAATGAACGCGGCTTCTGTCGTTGTGACCTTGTCCCAATCAATTCCGGAAAAGAAAGGATGAGCCCTGACTTCCTCAGCCCCATTAGACCCTAAGCGTTCCCCAGGGTCTAAGGTTAACAGGCCCTTGATGAAATCACGCGCCTCCTCAGAGAATTCTACCCATTCCTCATGCCATTCTATCTGACCAGAAAGAATATTTTCAAACACCCTTTCGGGTGACTCAGCATGAAACGGGGGTATTCCATAAAGGAATTCATATGTGATGATCCCCAGTGCCCACTGTATTTTATGGCACAAGTCAGCCAGTCACATCACACGAGGCAAAAGCAGCTCCACGTACCCAATCAACTCCTTCATCATCACCCCGAAGGCCAAGGATCGTCTCAGGAGCCAGATAATCCGGGGTCCCCACAAACTTTTGTTCACTAGTTGAAGTTATCCCACCACCCGAAGTTGTAGAATGGGACCGCAAGTCTGTTGTAAGTTCTGTGGCGAAGGACTGCAGAGGACTATCGTTGACTCTACTACGGCGAACATGCAGTCCAGACGTGGATTCTGAACCGCCCTCGCTAACATCATCTGTGATAAGCAGATAAGGCGAGTGTCGTGAGGAGGTAGATGCCGACCGCTGGTTGAAATACGAACCTCCAGTAGTATCGTGGGTGTGAATGAAGGGGGAAGAGAGATAGGACGAGTCTATGGATGGCGGTCTTGATCGCGAATTGTACCTTGTAAGGGACCTCCCGAGTCCAGCTTGGTTATGCTGACGCCCAAGAAGACCAATCCTGCTCAGTCCAAAATCAGTGAGCTTTAGATGACCGTGTTGGTCAATGAGAAGGTTATCAGGTTTGAGATCACTGGAAAATACGCATATTAGTAAGAACACATACGGAAGTATCAAATCATACCGATGAATAATGCCTCTTTGATGTAGATACTCCAACCCAAGCACAACCTCTGCAATGTAATTCTTCGTCCATTCCTCCGGCAAACATCCCAGACTCTTGATCAACGCAGCACAATCCCCTCCATTCAAATACTCCATCACCAAATACAAATTGTCCTTACTCTGGAACGTGAAGTACAGCTTGGCAACGAACGGCGATTCCGCCTGCTTCATCAAAATCATCCTCTCCGCTTTCACATTCGTAATCTGATTCTTCGCGATCATGTCCGCCTTCTTCAACACCTTGATTGCAAAATAATCTCCCGTAGCCTTCTTCTTCGCCAAAAACACTGACCCGAAAGCACCCTTACTGATAGGTTTGATTATGTCAAAATCCTTGATAGAAGTGGCCGTCCGTGCAGTGGGCTGTCGCGGAGAAATAGGGCCAATGCTCGGACTCAGGAGAGGGTTGACAACTGAGTGACGTCGATGACTTCGTTTTGTCGAAGGTTCACGAGTAAGCCCACTGGTGCTTTCGTGTACTGCAACTCGGGGTGACGTTGGGGGTGTGACGACAAACTTGGGCTCCAGAAGGTTAGAAGCAGATTTGCGGGTCTTGATTGTCAATGGGCTGATCAAAGATGTTTGAGAGGAGATAGCAGGAGTAGAGAGATTGACGAGTGATGTTTCATCCAAAGATATAGGAGGCATAGTTTCTTCCAATGAATTTGAGGCTACAATCGGAGCCGCGAGTGCCAATGGTGAGGAAACAGATGAAGGGGTTGAAGATCTCGTGTGCTGAATTTGTCGAGGGACATAAGAAGTGATGGGGTTGGCGGGTATAGGTATGCTCATTGGACGGGTCTCGGACGAAGGAACGAGTGGTATCGAAGATGCGGAAGGCGGAATCACAGAATGAGCTGATAAGGTATGGGGTAAAAAGGGAGTAGGCGAAACTGTACGAACAGCTAAAGAAGATGCCATAGGCGTAGGATCAGATGATAATTCACCAGCATATGCGTGTTCAGAGGCCGTACTGGAATGGTCGTCGATGTTTTCTTCGACTCGGACACGTTCGCTGTTGCGAATATCAACCCTACCATTTTCTGATAAATCGTATTCGTATTGCTTCTCTCCTTCCTCACTACCACTCTCGCTACTGCTTCCGCTGTGTCCTTCACCCAAAGTCGCTAGGAAGATTTCTACCTTGTCTTGCCACTCCATCCAAATCTTTTCAGCGTAACGAATAGTATTTTGCATGCGCACGACGGTGTCAATCTTTTGTCTCATCACACGCTCAGCATCTTGCACTAATCGTGTCAATGCCGTATCCTCCACCGTAGGCTTTGACCATGTGCGTATTTGAGTAATCTTACGCTCAGAGCTCGGCGATAGGAGCCGCTGCCGTTCAACCGGCTCGTTGGCTTCTTGTTCCTTGAGTGCAGGCATCGACACTTCCACGGCCACTAATAAAATATCATCCAACTGCTCCAGCAACCTCTTTTGCATCTTCTTCACACCAAACTTTTGCATCCTACTCGCACGGAAAAGTTGTAAAGGAGAGGAAACAATGGGGGTAGATGGAGGCCTGTATATGGGCATTCCACGGTATTCAGCGGCATTATTGGGTGAAGGTCGATCCAGCGCACTCGTAATATCACGAATAGTATTTCGAAGCTCGCTAATGGACTCGTTGCACTCCATAATTTCAGCTTCTAGTCGATGTGTTTCAACACATGTCTCGCTGTGCTTCTCGAAATACCATTGAGGAATTTTAAACTCGCATATACGGCATAGAATGAGCTCGGTTTGGATAGGCTGAGAGAATGGTAGCGGTGTCGATGGGGACCCGACTGTACTGTAATCAAAAGAGGCTTGGACGGAGGACGCCGGTTCTGGAGCGAGATCACCGGGTTCCATCACTATCGCACATCGTTCCTTTTCGTAACGGGGCGGCGCTATGGGCTTTACGACCCACATTGTATGAGAGGGCTGACCATCCATGCGATCAATCATCAGCATGCCCTTGCCCTCCATAGTCTGATAAAGCCTCCCAAGAGAAGGATCACGTTCCACGGTGGGTACAATCTGAAGCTGGAACCGAACCTCGACCGTATGAGAATCGTCCTCTTGCAGACGGTGTGTTGCATCCTTAAACACGCTGATATCGTTCTGTGAAAGTAGATCGGATATACGGGTACCTGACAGCTCATCGGGCTCAGTGCTGTGTTTTGTAGACGATGAATAGGACGTGATGAATAAAAGACATGTATAAATCTTACCCAACGACGACTCTCCACGCATGATTGGCCCAAAGGAAGTGTTCCCCATCTAGACTGAGTTCCATGACGATGTTTTGATTCTGCGCCGTTTCAACCTGCAGGCGCAAGCGTTCAGTAGCAAGGACTCGAGCAGATTCAGTCATTTCTTGCACCGCCTTGTCTGATGGTGTTTGAGCATGCTCATGAGATACTAGTGGAATTGACGCCGGCCCCAGTGATTTGGGATGATCTTCTCGGGAGCGCTTCGTCTGACTGGTTGGACGCATGAGCCGATGCCTGGCTTCATCATCATCGTTGAGACGAAAGTTCTCGAGCTCTGATTCACGTTTGTCCGTTTGAAGATCATCATCGACAGACTTTGTGACAAACAGGAGGGGCTCGTCCTCAGTATCATTTTCATCGAAATTCCAGAACTGCTTCTCGGCCTCCCACCACTCAACGACGCGACTAAGACTAGCGACGGCGAGGAGGACCTGGACGTACCAATTCCTACCGTTCCAACCAGGATGATCTTCCCAGGCTTTGCCAATATTTTGAACACGCTGAACCAGAGATTCGCACACCTTTGGCTGGGCAGTAAGCTGAGCAACCGTCATGTCAATGATATCCGTAGCAACACCGATGAGACCGTAGAGAGCGGACATAGTGGGATCAACCGGATCGTCGATGAGGATGCGTGAGGAACGCCTTGTGATGGCAGCCTGATTGTAATCACTAAAACTTGCATGACCAGAGAAAGGAGGCAGAGGAGATCGCGAGCGCGAAGTTGAACGGGAACTCTGGCCGGAAAGAGGAGGCTTTGCAGCCATGTGAATACTGCGGGATAGACGACGAGAAGGAGGGGCCCCGGAGCTCCTGGAGGTGGGTGTGCCGATGCTGGAGGAATTTGTGAGCTTGCGAGTGAGAGAGACTTCAGGCAGCATTGTAGTGGAAGAAGTAGGGCTAGTAGATCCAACGACACCAGAAGAAAGAGAAGAACTGAGGGGTTTATCCCAGGGAGTAGTATTATGTCTACGAAAAGAAGCGGGGCCGATGGGACCAGAAGTTGTTTGGGGACCTGGAGAAGAGCGAGAATGAGTGAGGGGCGAGGTATTTCTTGCATTGTCGGTATCTGGCACGGCTTGGGGACGAGTGTGATGGGAGTGATCGAGCTCTCCCTCGCCAGCTCCGTCTGAGCTATACTCATTGTCGGACTGGAGGGCACTGGAGACACCTGGGGCAAAACAAGGATGGACACTGCCGACAGAATCGAGGTCATCTAATTGAGAGTCGGTATCGCCGTCCTGGGCTCTGCCTCGGTCACGGTCCAAGTCGTTGTCTGCGTCGCGGAGACGCACCTCAAAAGATAGGGTGATGGAATGTGTGACGCGCTGGAGCTCCCTGTCGCACTCGGCCTTTGCAGCCTTGAGGCGACGAGTTACATGACGCCTGACGAAGGGCATGGAGACTGTGGCAGGGGCATAGGACGTGAGGACATTGTCTGGGGAGAAGACAAGAGGTGCAGGCAATTGTCTGCGGAGGATTGGCGGGTCAGACATTCAGACACTAGAGAGACACGACATGGAGCAAGCTGAGAGATGCCTGTTTATAATTAAATTTAAATTGTTCGATTTCTCCCACGCTCAGCTTGCCTGCGACGGCCATGTTTGCCTGCCTGCGCAGTACTCTCCGCTATGCGCCTCACGTGCATACCCGTGCCATGTCTTCCGTTCCCAACGACAATGTCACAGGAAAAACTATGGCCACTCTCACCAGAGTCATCGAGAACACTGACACTCCCGACCTCGGTTAGTCTTTCTCCTCGTCTCCTCTTTCATTCACCTACTCATATGTCCATAGCCTCTCAAACATGGAGAACATTCTACTTGGGAGACGTACGTCTTCTCCCGCTCTTTTCCTCGCTTTTTCTGACCCCAGCCACAGATCATGTCTCCCAAAGACCTCCATATAGACAAGTGCAAAACCCCTTACCGGTTCAGGCGTCCCAAGGCTCCCCCTCCTGCCTCGGTTGCGCGTCACAACGATGTTTTTCGCCAGCTCGACCTCGACCCTGTAGACTTTGCTCTTAATCCCAACATCTTGTCTGCCTTTACCTCTGAAATGGGTAAGATCTACGGCCGTAATGTAACTGGCCTCACTGCGCGCAGTCAACGCCGACTCGCCAAGGCCGTTCGACGATCCAGGGCAATTGGTATCCTTCCTCAGCTCAGTAGACCTTCCAAACTATGGGTTCCTAATTCCTATAAGCGTCGCAAGTAACTCTTTTCATGTAATCGTTCCTATTTCAAAATAAACCATGGCGCAAGACTCGGTTTCATCGATCAACGCCGCTACACCTCACTAGCCCAAAAGACCTCTCATTCATATGATTGTCTTCACCGTACGATACCTAGTCAATTCCAGGTTTAGATTCAGGTTGGCCGGTTCTCATCCCAAATCGGCCAGTCCACGCCATATTCAGACTAGAGCTCAGCACTCGTGCCTCGTCCACTGACCAGACTTTAACAGATACGTCCTCGGGTCTCACCACTATCATTTTGCCTGCATCCGTGAGATGGAATCGACTCCATATCACCGATCGTCATACATATATACCTTCCTCTTGGCAAGTTGTTTCTTACTACGATAATCCGTGGTGCTAGGACCATCATTCGAATTCGTTACGTTCTGAGACAGGAGGTCAAGCGGGGTACGAAAACGTATATCCCCCTTCACAGGGCGAACCGCTCATACCGATCTGACTAAAATGTAGCCTTTCAACTGGGCCCTTGCACAACTGATTGACCTTTCACAACACACCAACGGCGGGTAGAAATAATCATCTGTACATCAGACTTTCTGGCTCAACCTTTAATCAGTGGATGCACCAACTTCCGCACAAGTTCCATTCCAACATCTCCGATCTCCGTCCTCAACAAAAGTCACAAGACTTTCTTTTTTAAATATCGTATTTAGTACGCCACCAGATGAAAGAAAAGCCAGCATAAATAGAGGGGCGAAATATGAGGAACGGCCGCCCGAAATAAGCCCACATTTGCCTTCAATGATGATACACTTTGGATAAGTATATACTGTTAGTCCCTGGAGCGTTGATGGTAAAGTGGAGCCAGGACCTGTCATGGTCAGGCCTCACCAGATTAATGGTAGATATCTAATTACTCTTAGACTCGCAAGGTCCAAAAGTACTATTTACCCACGCCGAGAGGAATCCACAAATCGGATATCAGCGATGAGACTCCCCTCCAACAGTCTCCGAGAATCATGTTACACACCATATCCTTTGAGCCTGAATCATACAGGACCTCGATCATCTAAAACATGCTTTAATCTATCCCTTCTTCGCTCTTCCCCGCTTTTACCAGTACACTAACATACTTCTCCTTCTCAAAAGCCTTCAAGCTCCGATTCAAAAATCGACAGTAGTTTGAACACGTTTACTAGATAAACGGAGTTGAGGCTGACACCCTAAGTTTATTTTTGGGGTAAAAGGTGCCTCCGGTGTCCAATCACTCCCTCCTTCAAAGTGGAATCGTAACCCCAACAAGCACATCTATATTCTGTGAGAAGAGCTCATGAGAACAAAGCTGCTCCAATCTTTTTGCTCCAAACTAAACTCATACATTCTCTGAGTGATACAAATTTACCATACTGTATTCCCTTCTTTACTAACTCTGGACAATTGTCAACTGTCATAGATACTAATCATACCCCAACAGAAATATCTCCACCAGACGAGGAGAAACGAAGAGAACCTCTTGGCACGTTACTATGCCCTGTAAACCTCCAGTACCGATGGAGAAAGAATTCAGAAAATTTTCAGCACTAAACCCGTTAACTCGGAATCCGAGAACAATCTTCTTAATAGTTTCTGCTTTTGCGTCCTTCTGAAGGTGTTGATGGTGAGAACAGCGGTTTCTGATATGGTGCAGTCATGTTACAGGAGTGAATCATCTACCTCATGCTCTGGGACTCCTATCCCACCGCTCGAGATGATGATAACTATAGCTCGGCTAACAACATCGTCCCCAGGTTTTGTACAACTTGATCACCCATGGCTTTTTCCACCGCTTCTTCAAGGTGACGTTTTGGATCCTGTTTTCCCACATGCCGTGTCTTGAGTTGTTCTGCAGTTAACGTCGATTCTTCTTGTACAGATTTATTGTAGGCTTCTGACAACGTCAGCATCGACTGGGGACATCGGCCGTATTGATCAGTTCAAGGATTTTATGTGACAAGTAAAAACATACCTTGATAGCATCCTCATTCGATTCTTTATGAAGACGGAAATCTCGCAGTTTGAGACCTTCCGTCCAATTGCGTTTGTGTAGGTTCATTAACATTGACTGCTCAAGGTCCGTTTTACGATAATTGACCGCAATTGAGTAATAGTGCCGATTAAGCCCGTGAATGAGTGCTTGTATTGAGGGTTTGTTAATGTGTCCGATATTCGAGGTCGTTTGTCTGGGCTCGCGACCGGAAATGACGGAGTGAGGGTTAATGAGGCGGAAAGCATCGATTACAACTTTTCCTTTAACAGATTGGATAGGGTCGATGACTACTGCCACAGACCGCGTGTTCAGAGATTCGAATGACTAAGACGCTGGATAAGCACGTTTGTCCGCATGTGCGAAAACGACTAGCATATTCCCGTACCTGTTGCGTGTTGATATCCACGCTTGACAACCAGCATCCGAAGCCGGGATGTGAGTGGTACCAGCCCACAACCATTTCTGGTCTATGCAGAAAAAGAAAATAGAATCAAGAAATGGATATTTTGGGTTGAAGGCGGGAAAGTCGATGTCTCAGTTGGAGTGCTTACCTTCCAGTCTGCTTGAGCATATCGACCATCTTGGCCTGGAAAACGTGATCCACAGATTCAACCGTAACCGTTGTTCCTGACTGTGGCATGGCAAATACGTCTATTACTTGGACAGTGTATTCGTCTACGAATTCGCCTAACATGAGACCCATGACTTCCATTGGCACTCCCGCACGTCCATGTTTTAACATCTGTGATGAAGTAGATAGATATCAGCGGGAAATTTTAATATTATCCTAATACCTTGAGAAGTGCCAACGAAGAGATATGAATGACTTCGCCACTTTCATGAGTTCAGCAAAGGACCTTGGAGATCAAGTGCAACATACTTATCCGGTACACCCTGAGCTTCACGAGCTGCAGCGGCCCGGTTTGAAAGTAACATTCCAAGGTCTGCATCCATACTTCGTGCTTTTGTAGAGAAAACAAAAAATGGAATAGAGGACAGAGAGGAGGCTAATTACCTGACTTCAAAGATGACGCGTCCATGATTAGTTGTTGACGTATCATTTATGCTTATTTGGCTAGACCCTCTGTCACAAGCAGATCCGTCAATTCCGAGTGATGGACAAAACCATTCTTATGAGCGGCTCCAGGGTTCTGAGGCTTTGCCAGCCTCTGTTCCCTTCAACCTGCTATGACATCCAGTGAACTTTCAGATGCACTTAATCCCTATGCTGGTCATCCAAGATCACAACCACCTGCGAACTACCTTGGTCCTTTTCATCAGAATGTCATTGGTGTTCAAAATTATGTCTCTCACCGGAGTGAGCTTGAGCTTGCGATCCCAGAGATTCAACCTCCCACTGTGGAAACACCGTGTGTCATCTCGCACTATCTGTAACTGTATACTTATTATATGCTAGGCAGATGCAGATGATACCTCGACCTTCGAGAAGGCTGTCTGTACCAGCTGGGCATGCCGTTTACGAACTTATTCGTGCCCTGAATACAACCCGAGAGGCACAGGAGCGCGAAACTCAAAGGCGTCGGGCTTGGGAGCAAGAACAGGAACTTAGCTATCGTCAAAGACAGGTCGAGATGGAACAACAGATGGGTGAAATGAGACAGCAGATTGCTACGCTGCAAGCTGCCCTCTCACAGACGAATGGCTCCCTGGCCGGTCACTCTGACAGGACTGCCCTTCCCCTCAATACTGTTGGAACATCCCCGGCTTGTTCACCGAACATGAGTACTCCCCATCTCGCTACGGGCCTGTTTACTCCACAGTACGCCATGTCGCCTGCAGTCCCCCCGTCTCAACCCCATCAACCTATCCAGCCTGTTTCCCCTGTCTCCCCGGTGCCTCACAGTACTCCTGTTTATGGTGCCACTCATTTTGCTCAGGACTCCTCCGCAGCACCTCACATGTCCATGACGCAACGTTTTTGTGATAGTAGTGTAAGCCACGAGTATCAGTCTCATCAGGCAACGGTGCAGATGCAGCATTCTCCTCCTTTGCATCATCTCCCTACTCAACAATATCAGGGTGCTCAAAATCGACAGGCCCCTGTCCACCTTAATTACCGACTACAGTCACAACCGCAGCCACCCACAGCTGCTCTCGTGGATTCTTTGTCCCCACCTCGATCTGCCACTCCTTCACCGTCGCCTAACGTCAATCCGACAGAGATCTCTCTATCTCCACGGTCTCCTCGCTCACCATATCTATCTCATACCACACCCTCGAGGAGCGGTAGGAAGCGCTCAAATGCTAATCTGTCAACTACTGGTTCTGACACCGATTCCGATAGCTCTGAACTCAATCCCAGGTATCGAATACGTCGGACCAACCATCACGACAGGCGGTGCCTGACTATTCACGTTAGTCTTTATTCTTATTGTCCTTTGTATACTCAAACCTGAGTTCTGGCTGCTAGCACGCTATGCGGGCGCATTTCCTTCGAATGATGCAGCTAGAAACGGGACAGGAATTACCTGACAGTCACATAGAGGGAGTTGCTTTCGGGTCCAACGATCCCATTCGATTTGTGTGGGATAAAACCACGAAGCAGTCTGTCCATAACAGTCGCATGAAGACTCGCATTATGAATGACATCAGAGAGAATAGCAAATTGTACAAGCACGTTCCGCGGAAGGAGTTCAACAAGAAAATTCTAGAAGCGACTTTTGAGCAGTGCTTTGTCACGTTCAGACAGAAATTTCGAGCTCAGAGGGATGCACTAACTGCCCAGAATTTGAAGAAGCGGGAGGATGCCAAGGCACGGAGAGCCCGGCGTGTTTCTAGAAGAAAAATTGTGAGGCCGCAAGAGAAGATATCTATTGTAAGATTGATGTACTGATGTATTGCCTTTTCACAGAAACTAGCTAACCGTGCTGACGCAAGGGAGAAGATTGAAGCGTTACATCATGTGACGTTTGATGGCGCCCTGCAAATTGAATGCATGTCCTCAGAGGAGTCCGACTATGAAACAGATGTTTCTGGGAAGCAAGTTTCAATTCTTCGCACACGAGGTCATGCCTGGCGGAGTCAAAGGCTTGTTCGGTTCTATGGCATCTTGGATGAGGGCATGCCCAATAAGATCAAGCGAGGGACCGGGAAGAAGGAGCGCACCTGTGGTCCTGTCAAAGAGGGATTCGGTCTCCCACCGAAGCGAGTTGCGAGCTGGATGATTAGCAAACGGTGGGTGAAGGCAGCCCAGGGCGAGCATTCTGATCTTCCAAATATTCTGGGAAAGTTGATAGAAGAACCAGCTGGCTTTGAATGGACTCAGCTCGACATTTTGGGAGAGGATAGTGAAGCAGAATCTGAACCAGGACCCTCACCCCCTTTGCCTCCGCCTCAGAATCCGCAGCAGCATCCTATTTTGCAACATCCGCTTCCACACCACCGTCTCCCGCCTCATCAAACTGGTTTCCACATGCCCCAAGACATGAGCTTAAATTATAACTCTGATGATTTACGGATACCACAACATTATAGCCCAGACGTCTCCTTAAGTTACGCGTTGTCCTGATGTGTACGTATGTAGTGGATCCAATCAATTTGTCTTTTGGAAACATTTCGGCCCGGGCTCTCCCATCATTCCGTATTTTGTAAAATATCACCCTGTGATACCCAACTCATTCAATCGACATTCCGCATTTCAACGATGCCAACAGAGACTACTGGTGAGTATCCATCATCTCCGTTCTCGAATAAATTGTGGAACTACTTGCAGCAAATTTCTGTGGGTCACCTGAACAATTCAATTATCTCCTGAAGCTCACCTACAAAGGGCATTATTAAAGACACGACTCGGGCAAGAGAATACGTTGAACTTCATGACCAGATTCAAGTATGTTGCCATTGACCGTCAAGAACTAATCGAGTTCTGAGAGCGCACATAGACGAGTATCGGGCTTCTGGACTCTCTAGACTCATTCCTTTCGACGTTCCAGAAAGATCTGACAGCTGTCGCTGGTCAAATCTCGAATTTGCAAGACCGCAGCCAGGAGATTGATAACAAACTGCAGAGCCGACGAGTACGTTATTGGACTTGGGTATAACCTCCTACTCAATGGCGTCCCCTCTCGTATAGCGGATTGAACGACCTCTTTCGAGCCTGATTTCTGAAATCACAGTTCCTCCTGCACTCATGACATTGATACTGGGTACCAATGTCGGAGAACCTTGGATCGATGCTGTGCAAGATCTTGAAAGGAGATTAATGCTGTCGAAAGCTCGTGTGAGAGTGAAGGCTGCTAGAGACCTGGGTGAAGTTTCAGAGGGATTGAGGATTGTGGTATGTTCTTGTCTCCATGATCTCCGTATACAAAACTTATTAAGAGGATTTTCCAGGCTGCGACCAAGCTCAGAACATTCTTTCTTACCTTATTCCAACCTATTCGAGCGAGCGTCACGACTAATATGCAAATCTTGCAAACGTCAGTGCTGCTCAAGTATAGTCCATTATATGCCTTTCTACATCGCCAAGCTGGTGATGTTGCGCTTGAGGTGCAACGATCATACATTGGAGCGGCACGACTTTATTATGAGACAGGTTTTCGTCGATACTCTCGCAGTCTCGGTTACATCAGGGTGAGCTTCTATACATGAGGACGTTCGGGCCTCGCTAATTGTATAGTAGTCTCGTACGGCTGAGAAGTTTGAGAACATTGTGATAAGCAATAATGAACGCGACTCCAAATTGGACCTCGACCGTCTTGCACATTCTAAGATTGACGGACCGACTGTAACGCTAGCATATATGGCCGACGACAAATCTTATGTAAGTTCCGGTAATTGACACCATTAGTTCAGTATGCTAATTGTTAGCATAGAAAGAACCGGTGGAGGCTATATACAGATCTTTGTTACTTGTCTTCATGGACAATGCAACTGCAGAATACACCTTTCTATCAGCTTTCTTCAACGTGGCACCGTCAATCATCGTCACCGAGTTAAAGCCATCTCTTACACCAAGAGAATTACTCTCGCCAGAAGGAGTACCTTCGGAGCTCCATTCTTCCACATCAGATTACAATCGACAGCGAAGTGGTTCCACGGCATTCAGCGATCTTACTACAATTCCGAACTCGAAGGAGGAGCAGGCGACTTATGATTCCTTATGGAGACAGATTTTTGACCCCGTGCTCGGTTATTGCAGGGTGAATCTTCTATACCTTCTATTCGCATCTACCAGTCTTCTGTCTCATTTCGATGATTCGACAGACATTTATACGATCGGTCCTAGAACCTAAGCCACCTGTCATATCGTTATTGACGATGATTCGGTTATCTGAGAATGTCGTTACTGAAGTGCAAAAGCGACGTTGCCCACCAGGCGAGCATTTCATTTTCAGCATACTGATCCAAATGTGGCCTGTATTTCGAGAATCTATGTCTGAGAGCAATGAGGCTTTGAAAAAATTAGCAGAAGGGACATCCGGAGGATATTTCAGTCGTGCCGCGGTCACGACCGATGCAATGTTGACTGCTGTAAATTTGGAACCAAAGAATCACATAATCTGGGCTTACGTTTTCGATAGGTGTGTTGGAAGTATGTTGTGCTTTTCAATGCCTTTGTGTACTTGACCGTGAACGATGAGGAAACAATGATTTTTGACAAGTATGTCAATTACCTCTTTGATCTTAGCATGGCTGATGCTGACAATGGCTTAGCCTCCTCAAAATACGGAACGAGTTGACAAATTTGATAATTCGACATGCTTCAAGGATTTCAGATCCCCTCGGCAACGCTACTACACAGTCAATGATCATCGAGAGCATTTTACAGGGTTTCGATGTGTGTTTGATGGAGTTTCTGTTTCTCTCGTCTGACTTATGCAATCTAGAAAACTACACAGCACACGGCCCATCCTAAATCTCAACAAGAGATTGCATTCTGGGCAAATCTAGCAGAAGAGGCGCGGCGGAAGATCATATCGGCGGGGCAGATGAGAAGGGGATAGGTATTTCTTTCCAATTGTGTGTATACCCCTCACCTCGACCTTCAGCCTGATGTACATCTGAGTTTTCGAGTTGTAAATAGCATCACACCGAGCCTAGATTTTTCGCTGATAATATATTCCCTGTCGTGGATTCACCAAGCAGTGACTCTGTCAGACGAGGAGGTAAAACGTGAATCTGATCATCGTACAAGCAGTTGCGTAATAAACAAACTCCACACCAATGTCCACAGTTCCTTTGGCAGACTTGGAAAATTCAAGCCTGGATACATTTGCACAATGCTGCCCTAGATGATCAATGAATTCTGACGATCAGTTATACACTTGGATCCCTTAGCGCCAGGTTCAAATCAGTAGATATCGATATCTCCAAGTGCACTTGTTTGTGAGGCCTGTTCGGGTCGTTGTATTGTTACGGCTTTGGTGAGCAATGATAAGATATTCAAAATGGGCCCTCAGTCGTTACATTACATTTGCGTTACATTTTTACATTTTTGAGATTGACAATTTCTAAAAATGGTTCAAGTCACACACAATTCTACCGTTGCCGCTCATCACTTGTTAAACTATTTCTTGAAAGAGACCTCTCCCCGTCATCCAAGGGTCATCCTGCTGATTACAATGACATCGCCCATCACCCTGATTCCAACGCTTACGATGGAGGAAGAAGGTATTGCATGCCTCGCAGCTTCAAACCTCCACTGAACACGGGCTGATAGATACCCGGCTGCTATTATAGATAACATTGTTCTTGCGCGCATCACAAACGATGAACGACCTTTGAAACGCGTCATCAAAAAATTTCATAACTACATCAATGTCAGTACCACCTCGGCTAAGCCGTCGGAGGACACAGCCCAGATAGGACCGATTGACGATGCTAAGGAGGCCTTTCTCATTGAGCTCGCTTCACTGCAATTGCTATTGAAGAAGAGTGTAATGACATGTGAAGCCGAGACTAGGCAAGTTGAAGAGTATCAAAAGGAGAGGCGGAAGATTGGTATTGCCACAATTGCTCGTTCCAATAGCTGTGGCAATAACTGATACTTGATAATTCAGAACAGGAACATGAGTCATTAGAGAATCAAATCAAAGAGCTGAAAGTGGCATTAGAACAAGCACAGATACTTCGCCGACGAAAGATGGAGTATGACATCGTAGCGGAGAAGATATACACTTTGCCTTCCAGGGAGGAACTCGAGCAGTTGAGTCAAAAAGTGACATATCCACAGTCACGCTTACGTTGATATTAGAGAAATAGCGTCTCTCGAGAATGACATGACTGCCATCCGTTCCGAGAACGAAATTCAGGAGAAGACGATCCAAGGTCATAAGAACGCACTTGACCACATTGTTAATGAGCTCGTGTCACTGCGACACTTTGAAAGGGACAAAGATTTTGATTCTGGAACTCCGTCTTTGCGAGCGACGCCCGTTCCGGAAACTGTAGGGGGGCAAATAACAGAAGTCATTACAGAAATCTCGACGCGGGATAATTCTGTCATGCCTACACCACCTACTAGAGAAGACGCTGAAGAAGAGAAAAATTTGAATGAATCTGAGTCACAAAAAGTTATTGATCCCAATCCCGACGATGACATCGAGATGGGGGAACTAGAGGAAGACCCAAAGGAGAAAGAGGCGGCAGTGAAAAAGAAACTACCTAAAGAGGAATTGGAGGAGGGTGAAACCTTTGATGGGAGTAGTGAACTTTCTGAACCCCCGGATGATAGTGAAGAAGAACTTTGATATTGGATTTCGTATGTAAGTCAAGACCGTCCGCTGTGTACTACATCAAAGCTCATAAAATCTTGAGCACAGACTACTTCGTGTCCGTACTTCTCTGCTGCTAGTTTGCTAATAGCTTCCATTATTCTCCTGGAATCACTTGATTCATCACCTGCATATCGAGCAGAAAAATGATTCAATATGAGCTTCTTAGCGCGTATCTGTTTCGCAAAGACACCAGCCATCTGCGGTGTGGAATGTCCTCTTGATCTAGCTCGTTCCTCGACTGACTCGTATGTATCCGTGGGTTTGGTGGTGGGATCTATCCCAGGGAGATGTGCATTCGTTGCCTCATGTATCAGTATATCTGCATCCCTTGCAAGGGTTGCGATCGGCGAAGGATCATATGTATCACCTAGAATCACGAGTTTACGACCTTGCCTTCGTGGAGGCCCGTGCAGTACTGTCCCATCGGGCAGTTTGATAGAAAGACCTCGTTGAAGTTGTCGCATTACCGATATTGGGGTATTTGTCCTCTTGAGATGCGGAACATATTTTGAAGGATCGATTCTCCCCGGAATTGGTGACTCGTTTATGACATAGCCAATGCAAGGGACTGAGTGGCAGATGGGTGCTGCTGATACAGAGATTACAGCATCTGAGTAGATGCTTTCCCATATCCCGTTCACCTGAGGAATGTTCTGGCCTTCCAGCTCATACAAGGATCGGGAGAGTGCAGTGCTATCGCCATATTGAGGATCGGTCGGGGAACGAAGCTCATGAACAACATAGGTACCGTCTAAGTTTGAATGTGTCAGGTATAGCGCATTACGGATGTATGCTCGGGTTCCCAAGGGTCCATATATCTCGAGTGGCTATGTGTCAATAGGCTCAATATCGAAAATGCAATTTCCATTAAAAATTCAACTGACTGGTAGGGAAGTCGACCCTGTTTGCATGCGGGGATCTTCAGTCCCCTCTGCAGTCCCCCCAGCTCCGTTCAGACAAGTGGCCAAAAGAGGACATATACCAAATATATGGTCACCTAAAAACAATTTCCGTGAGCGAACCGAAAGGCATAGGATGCGCACATACTTCCTTTTCGTACACTAGAAGTGATGAAGAGACAATCGTGCTAGAGATCAAGATACTTACCGTGTGTGTGTGTGATAAATATTTTCTTTATCCTGCTCCTCTTCACCATCCTCGATTTTGAGATCTGGTGTTGAGTAGCCTCGCCACAATCGAAAAGCCAAACATCAGCGCCGAGTCGCAACGCCAATGAAGAATGATTCCTGGTCGCAGATGGTTGTGCCGATGCAGTCCCGAGAAACGTAACGTTGAAAACGCCGATAGCATCTGCTGTGGCCCTCCCTCCAGTACTACCGATGGTTTCTTTAACAGCTATATCCATTTTAGGTACTCTGTAGTTCGAATGACAGCTGTAAGGGATTATTTGGCTAGCGAGGGCTTGTACATGAACAGAGACGTTCAGGTATTTTGAGAAACGATATGCGTATGCCGACGCTGTGATCAAGCGGTAAATCCGCTGGAGGGTGGTCCACATGTTACTTGTTTGGCCGCATCAAGGGCTATGACTCAGGACTGTATGAGCACCAACCACCGGCACTTTGATTAATGCCATCTGAAATCGGACATGGGCACCTTGATGCTGTACGACAAAAGATTGACAAATATTTTTGGTCAGGTAATATATGAAAGTCAAAAAGGAATACAGGATAATAGACCAAATTAGTCGTGGACGAAGAGT